>Ga0079224_100000104_pt1 | contig 63571 bp, 58 predicted proteins | sample Stecom2015_FD_80414 | JGI IMG/M metagenome (GOLD analysis project Ga0079224, IMG submission 80414) | Agricultural soil microbial communities from Utah to study Nitrogen management - Steer compost 2015 | ecosystem: Environmental > Terrestrial > Soil > Agricultural land | place: USA: Utah... | reverse complement strand
GCCGCCGCAACCGCCGCCGCCCGCCGCCGCAACCGCCGCCGCCCGCCGCCGCAACCGTCGCCGGCTACCGCCCGTTCACCACACCGTGATGCGCCCCGTCATCGTGATTGACGGGGTCGCGCACCGCGTGATCAAATCCGAGGCTTGCCCGGATGCTGTCTCGTAGTCGTGCCGTGCAAGCACCGTTTGGTCATTGCTGACACGAAAGGATGACTCGCGATGGCTAAGATCAGTGGCAATGCAGGCGACAACCTGCTGGACGGCACCAACGGAAAGGACACCATCGACGGTCTCGGTGGCGACGACACGCTCAACGGCCTCGGCGGCCCCGACCTGCTCCGGGGCGGCGCCGGCGACGACCGGCTGATCGGCGGCGGCGGCGGCGACCGCCTGATCGGCCGTGCCGGCAACGACACCCTCCTCGGCGGCGGCGGCCACGACGAGCTTCTCGGCGGCGCCAACCACGACCGGCTGGTCGGCGGCGGCGGCAACGACACCCTGAACGGCGGCCCCGGCCGCGACACCATCATCGGCGGCCCCGGCAATGACGTCATCATCGGCGGCCGCGGCCCCGACAGCCTCACCGGCGGCGCCGGCGAGGACGGGTTCCGGTTCGAGCCGGGATCCGGCCGCGACTTCATCCTCGACTTCGAGGACGACATCGATACGCTGTTCATTTCGCGCGACTTCGGCTTCAACACCGTCCAGCAGGTGCTGAACCACGCGACCAGCTCCGGCGGCGACAGCGCCATCGACCTGAGCAAGACCGGCGCCGACGCCCCGCGCATCATCCTGCTCGGGGTCGACAACTTCAACGACCTCGCCGATGATATCGTCCTGATCTGAAGGACGTGGCGGGCGGTGCGACAGGGGCGGCCGGAAACCGAGGAGATCGTCTGATGACCGTTCTGACCACCCTGTTCGCCGCCGCCATCGCCACCGGCCTCGCGGCGGCGGAAGCCGACCCGGCCGCCGCAGCAGGCGGGATCGAGGCGGCCGGACCTCTTCACGTCATACCGGTCAAGCACGGCTACCTGCGCCGCGACCTCGGCCTCGACCCGCAGTGGGAGAAGATCCGCCGCCGCCGCGGCGATCCGCCGGCACCACCGCCGCCGCACGGCTTCCGGTCCGGCGGCGCACCCACCTATCCGCCGGCCGGGATCATCATCTACGGCGAGTTCCCCGACTACTACGGCTACCGGCGGAACCTGCGCATCTTCGAGTTCAACCCGGAACTCCTCGAGGGCCCGGGCCGGTAGGCAGGATCGCCGACCGGCAGCCGGCCGATGGCGCGACGGGGCGACGTGCGGATCGGCATCTCCGGCTGGCGCTACGCCGGCTGGCGCGGCGAGTTCTATCCCGCCGACCTGCCGCAGCGCCGCGAACTGGAATATGCGGCGAGCGTCCTGACCGCGATCGAGATCAACGGCACCCATTACTCGCTGCAGCGGCCGGAGTATTTCGAACGGTGGGCGGCCGAGGTCCCCGACGACTTCGTCTTCGCCGTCAAGGGCTCCCGCTACATCACCCACATGCTGCGGCTCAAGGGGGCGGCGGACGCGCTGGCCAACTTCTTCGCCCAGGGGATCCTGAAGCTCGGCCCGAAGCTCGGACCAATCCTGTGGCAGTTTCCGCCCAGTTTCCCGTTCGACCCGGAGCGGCTCGAGCCGTTCCTCGCCGCCCTGCCGCGCGATACCGCCGCCGCGGCCACGATCGCACGGCGGCACGACGACCGACTTGCCGGGCGCGCGTGGACCAGGACCGATGCCAGGCGCCCGCTCCGCCATGCCGTCGAGGTGCGCCACGAAAGCTTCCGCGCCCCCGACTTCATCGCCCTCCTGCGCCGCCACGGCGTGGCGCTGGTGGTCTCCGATTCCGTCGACTGGCCGTGCCTGATGGATGTCACCGCAGACTTCGTCTACTGCCGGCTCCACGGCTCGACCGAACTCTATGCCAGCGGCTACGACGACGAGGCGCTCGACACCTGGGTCGCGAGGATCGCCGCCTGGGCATCGGGCGGCGAGCCGGCCGACGCACGGCGGGTGGTCGACGAACCGGCGGCGCGGCTGCCCGCCCGCGACGTCTTCGTCTTCTTCGACAACGACGCCAAGGTCCGCGCCCCGTTCGATGCGCAGCGGCTGATCGCCCGGCTGGGGGCACGCTGATTGCCGGCCCTGGCCGTCTCGCGGCGGACAGGTCGCGCCGGCGCAGGCCCGTCAGGGCACCAACCGGGGGCGCACCGCGGCGGGAACCAACCCGCGTAACCAACAATTTTCATGGGCTTGAAAACACGGTATAGATAGACCGTTTACCCGGTTGCACGAGCGGCTGCCGAAGTCGGACCGAAGCGCTGTAGAAGGACAGCATACGGTCGATCGGTCGTGAAGCGAGGGGTGCGATCATGGACTTCGACCCGGTCCTTCTGGCGCGGATCCAGTTCGCGTTCACGGTCTCGTTCCACATCATCTTTCCCGCGTTCACCATCGGGCTGTCGGCCTACGTTGCCGTCCTGCTCCTGATGTGGATGCGGACCGGCGAGGAGAAGTACCACCGCCTCGCCCGGTTCTGGACCCGGATCTTCGCCATCTCGTTCGCCATGGGCGTCGTCTCCGGCATCGTGCTGAGCTACCAGTTCGGCACCAATTGGAGCCGGTTCTCCGAGTTCACCGGCAATGTCGTCGCGCCGCTGATCGGCTACGAGGTGCTGACGGCGTTCTACCTCGAGGCGACGTTCCTCGGCATCATGCTGTTCGGCTGGAACCGGTTTCCGCCGTGGCTGATCACCACGTCCGCCATCCTCGTCGCGATCGGGACCGCGACCAGCGCGTTCTGGATCCTGTCCGCCAACAGCTGGATGCAGACGCCGGCCGGGCACGAGATCCGCGACGGCGTCGCCTATCCGCTTGACTGGATCCAAATCATCTTCAATCCGAGCTTCCCGTACCGGCTGACCCACATGGTCAACGCGGCGTACCTCACCACCGCCGTCGTTGTCCTCGCCGTCGGCGCCCGCTACCTGCTGGCCGACCGGTACCCGGAGGACAGCCGGACCATGCTGCGGATGGCGGTCGGCATGCTCCTCGTCTCGGCGCCGCTGCAGCTGGTGATCGGCGACCTGCACGGACTGAACACGCTGGAGCACCAGCCGGTGAAGGTCGCGGCGATGGAAGGCCACTGGCGCGGCACCGATCCCGGCGACCTGGTGCTGTTTGCCTTCCCGGACGAGGAGGCCCAGACGAACCGCTTCGAGATCGCGATACCGAAGCTCGGGGCGCTGATCCTGACCCACGACCTCGACGGCACCTACCCCGGCCTTGCGGATTTCCCCCGCGAGGAGTGGCCGCCGGTCGCCAACGTCTTCTTCACGTTCCGGATCATGGTCGCGATCGGCATCTTCCTCATCGCCCTGGCGATCTGGGGCGGCGTGCTCTGGTGGCGGGGACGATTGTTCGAGAGCCGGTCGTTCCTGAAGGTATCCGCGCATTCCTGGCCGCTCGGCTTCATCGCCATCCTCGCCGGCTGGTTCGTGACCGAGCAGGGTCGCCAGCCATGGCTGGTGCAGGACCTGATGCTGACGGCGGACGGCGCCTCCCCGGTGCCCGGTGCAACCGTACTCGGCACCCTGGTCCTGTTCGTGGTGATCTACGGCGTCGTGTTCTCGACCGGGATCTACTACATGAACCGGCTCATCGAGGCAGGGCCGAAGGACTATGCCGCCGAACCGCCCGCGGGCGTGCCCAGCCGGCCGCTCTCAGCCGCCGAGGAGGCGGCGCGCGAGGCGATCGGAAGACACGGCCCCGGCCGACCGCTGGAAGCGCCGGAGGGCTAGCGCCATGGAGTGGTACCTCCCCGTCATCTGGGCCGGCCTGATCGGTACCGCGGTCGCCATGTACGTCATCCTCGACGGCTTTGACCTCGGCATGGGCATCCTGTTCCCGTTCACCCGCAGGGAAGAGAAGCGGGACGTGATGATGAACTCGGTCGCCCCGTTCTGGGACGGCAACGAGACGTGGCTGGTGCTCGGCGGGGGCGGCCTGTGGGTGGCGTTCCCCAAGGCCTATGCCGTCATCATGCCGGCGCTCTACCTGCCGGTGATCGGCATGCTGCTGGCGCTCGTGTTCCGCGGCGTGTCGTTCGAGTTCCGCTGGGTCGCCAAGCCCCGGCACCACGCGTGGGATCTCGCGTTTGCCGGCGGCTCGATCGTTGCCGCCTTCCTGCAGGGGGTGATCCTCGGCAGCCTCATCCAGGGCATAGAGGTGGTCGACGGCCAGTATGCCGGCGGCGTGTTCGACTGGCTGACGCCGTTCTCGATCTTCACCGGCCTTGCCGTCGTCGCGGGCTACGGTCTGATGGGCGCCACCTGGCTGATCATGCGCACCACCGGCCCCACCCAGGAGCTCGGACGGCGGGTCGCGCCCGCGCTCCTCGGCCTCGTGCTGGTCGCAATGGCCGTGGTCAGCGTGTGGACGCCGCTCACCGTGGACCGGATCGCGGAGAGATGGTTCAGCCTGCCGAACATCCTGTTCCTGTGGCCGGTCCCGCTGGCCACCGCCGCCGTCGGCTACCTGGTCTGGCGGTGGGTGATCGAGGGGCGCGAGGGGCTGCCATTCGTCGGCACCGTGGTCCTGTTCCTGCTCGGCTACCTCGGGCTGGCAATCTCGACGGTGCCCTACCTCGTGCCGCCGCACCTGACGTTCTGGGACACCGCGGCGGCGCCGGAATCGCAGATCTTCGTGCTGCTGGGAACGATATTCCTGCTGCCGCTGGTGCTCGGCTACACCGCCTTCGTCTACTGGGGATTCCGGGGCAAGGTCGGCCCTGGCGAGGGATATCACTGACGGCCGGGATTGCTCCGCGCGAGAAGCTCCATCATAGTCGCCGCGACGATTTCGATGGAGGAGCGGAATGAACGACAATAGCGGCCAGCGTGTCCCCCTGTTGTTTGCCAAGGAGGGCGGCGAGGCCACCTTCCTCGGCCTGCCACGGTGCGAGAATCTCGACGCGCTGGACGCCGACGTGGCCATTATCGGGGTCCCCTGCGCGACGCCCTATCCGCATCTCGGTGCCTACAGCCGCAATGCGCCGGCCGCCATCCGCTCCGCCGTCGCCGGCTATGCGGCGGCGCTCGGACATGTCGACTTCGACTTCGGCGAACCGCTTCTCGGCGACGGCCGGGTCCGGGTGGTCGACTGCGGCGACCTCGACTGCGACGAAGCCGACGCGGAAGGCAACCGGCAGAAGATCGAGCAGGCCGTGCGCACGATCACCGGCCGCGGTGCGGTGCCGATCGTTATCGGCGGCGACGACTCGGTCCCGGTACCGGTATTCCGCGCGCTCGAGCGCGACCGCCCGTTCACCATCCTGCAGATCGACGCGCACATCGACTGGCGCGAGGAGGTCGGCGGCGAGCGGTTCGGCCTGTCCAGCACCATGCGCCGGGCCTCGGAACTCGGCTCGGTCGAACGCATCATCCAGGTCGGCCAGCGGGCGATCGGCTCGGCACGGCCGGACGACCTGCGAGACGGGCGCGAATGGGGCGTCACCTTCGTCTCCGCGCGGTCGGTGTACGATCATGGCGTCGGTCCGGTGCTGGAGGCGATCCCGCAAGGCTCCGACGTCTACGTGACGCTCGACTGCGACGCGCTCGATCCCGCGGTCATGCCGGGCGTGCTGGCCCGGGCGCCCGGCGGGCTCGACCACTGGCAGACGCTGGACCTGATCCACGGCGCGGCGAAACGCGGCCGGCTGATCGGCTTCAACATCGTCGAGCTGGTGCCGGAAGCCGACATCGACAGCATGGGCGCCCTGGTGGCCGCCCGCATCGTCGCCAACGTCATCGGCCGCCTGTGCCGACAGGCGTAGGCCGACCCGCCTGACGGCGGGAGCGGGCGCGTCGCGACGGGGCCGCGACCCGCGCCGGCAGGAGGGTACCCAGGCGCGGCGGCAAACCGCACCCCGTCCGGGCGCGGTTGCGACAATCCGCATGGAACAGGCGCCGGACCGTCACGTTGCCTCCGGGACGTCAACCAACGAACCGAAGGAGACGCGACATGAACAAGGTGACACTGTACCTGGGCGTCTGCGCGGTGGCGCTGGCTCCGGTGCTGGCGCACGGACAGACAGATTCCACGGACCTCGCCGACGGCAGTGCCGGCGCGAAGGAGAACGCCTTCGTCGGCAAGCAGGAGGCTGCACGCGAGACAGCACCGGGCCGTCAGGACGAGGCCGCCGGCATGGCCGACAAGCGATCCGGCGAGGCGGGGATCGGCGACACCGCCCGGCTCGACAGCGAAGGTGACGGGATCACCTCCGAGAACAACGAGATTGCCGGGCTCGACGCCGACTCCGATTCCGGCGCCGGGGCCGACACATCGCCTGGGAGCGACCAGGCCGACGCCGGCAGCGGTATCGGGGACCTGGCGGAACTCGGCTCCGAAACCCCGTCGCTGGACGGCAGCGATCCGGCCGATCCCGGCGCCGGCGGCACCGGCACCACGGCCGATCCGGGTGCTGCCGCAGGCAGCGACTTCGAAAGCGATGCCACGGCCGGCCTCGACACCGACACCGAGGCGGACGTGAGAGCCGGCCTCGATACCGACAGCGGCGTCGATACGGAGAGCGAGTTCGACTACGACACCGGCCCGACGGCGAGCCTCCAGGACGACACCGGCGCTGCCGGCAGCCTCGGGAGCGGCATCGACGGCCACACCGGAAGCGTGATCGGCTCACCCGACGCCGCGCGGTAGACGGCAGACCAGCACACCGGACTGACACTCCCGACGCCCGCGGGCCACTGACCCGCGGGCTCATCGTCACGGGCAGACCGTTTCAGGGCCCCTCATAGATCCAGGCGACGCGATCGTACCAGGCCTCGGGGGTGAGGCGGCGCATCATGAGGTTGCGGGCCAGCCGCCGGATGCCACGGGCGTGATAGACGCTGCCGAGGTAGCGGGAGTCGTGATAGAGCCGCGTGGTACGCGGGCGACGCGCGACCTCGTAGAGGGAAAAAGCCGCAGCGAAGTTGCCCTGCGTCATCTTCAGGGTCTCGGCGAGGCAGTCGGCGTCCTCGAGCGCCATGGCGGCACCCTGCGCATAGTACTGGAGCACCGGGTGCGCGGCATCGCCAAGCAGCGTCACCCGACCGGCGGACCAGCGCGCCGCAGGCTTGCGATCCGCGAGCGCCCATTTCCGGAAGCTCGTGCCGGCCTCGAGCACGGCGCGGACGCGCGGCGCCGACCTGCGGAAGTGATAGAGGAGCTCCTGCTTGTCACCCGGTTCGTTCCAGCCCTCGTTGCGCCAGTCCGAACAATAGGTCGCGACGATGTTGTAGCACCGCCGTCCCCTGAGCGGATAGTGCACGAGGTGGGTGCCCGGCCCGGCCCACAGCGTGGCCGCGTTCCACGCGACGTCCGCCGGCATCTGTTCGGGGTCGAGGAGGGTGCGGTAGGTCGTGTGGTTGACGAAGTCGGGAGGGCCGTCGTTCAGCATCCTTTCCCGAACCGTGGAGCGCAGCCCGTCGGCACCGATCAGGGCGCGGCCCTCGAGCCTCCGGCCGTCGGTCGTGTAGACGCTGACGCTGTCCTCGTCCTGCTCGTAGCCGTTGACGGTCTGGCGGGTCTCGATGGTCACGCCATCGAGCGACCGGGCGACCGTGTGCAGCGCCTTGTCGAGGTCGCCGCGGTGGGCGACGTAGTACGGGCCGCCGAACCGCTCGATGAAGTCCTCGCCAAGGGGGATGACGCCGATCTCCATGTCGATCGTGGCGTCCATCATCTTGAGCTCGTCCGGCCGCACGAGGTCGTCGGCCAGATGATCGAGGATGCCCCACTTGGCCAGCATCCTTCCGGCATTGGGCCCGAGCTGGATGCCGGCACCGATCTCCGACAGCTCGCGGGCCTGTTCCAGAACGTGGACGCGATAGCCTGACTTGCCGAGCGTGACCGCGACCGCGAGGCCGCCGATTCCGCCTCCGGCCACGATCACCGGCAGCTCGGTCGTGCTGCGCTTCGCCGCGGCCATGGTTCGTCCCCGCTCTACGGCACCACCCTAGCCCGCCGCGGCAAGCCGCGTCCGTTCGGCCACTTCCAGCGCATCGTGGCGAACGTGGTTGCGGGCCATCTCCTGGCGCACCTCCTCCTCGGTGACGATCCCGTTGTCCAGACACTCGCGCAGCAGGCCGAAGAAGAACGCCTCCTGGTTGGGGTCCGGGTGCGGCTTGTAGCGCCCGGGCGGCCTGAAGCCGGCGAACAGCCGGCCGCGGGTGAGGCTGCGCGGCAGATAGTGCGACAGCGGCACCCGGACGGTGAAGTCGATCGGCAGCCCGGTCTTCCACGGCTGCGTCTTGCGCTTGGTGTTGTGCAGCAGCCGGGTCTGCCCGGTGAGGCGGTCGAAGTCGTTCCACTCCGGTTCGAGCGCGCCGATCGTTTCGGGCGGTTCGGTGGCCAGCGTGATCCACTGCTCGTAGTCGAGCCTGAAGGCGAACAGGTCCTCGAACTGGCGACGGCAGTTCCAGTGCGTCAGCCGGGCGCAATCGAGCAGCATGACGCTGGTTGCGATGTAGTCCGGGCGCCCGTTGTGTCCCGGCCGCGGCCTCGCCATGATGGCCTTGTCCTGCATGTCCCGCGACAGCAGTTCCCAGACGTCGCCGACCGCGAACACGTCCGGATCGATGACCACGGCACGGCCTTCGTAGCCCATCAGCTCGGGTGGCATGAAGCGTAGCGGCGTGAACGACTGGAGATCGTCGTTGCGCCAGATGCGGCTGGCGCCGGCGCGCAGGAACGGCCGCCCCTCGCAGGCCTCGAAGAACGGAAAATCCTCGCGCCTGAGGATGCGGACATCGAACCGGTCCGCATTGGCCGAGTTGCGGGCGAGCGAATAGGCGGAAACCTTCGCTCCCAGCATCTGCTTGTCGTTGGTATGGATGAAGACCGTCGGCTTCATGACATCGTGCCCGTAATTCGTCCTCCGGACGGCTTGTCGGCTTGTCGTCGTGTCCCGTTCCCTACCCCGCCTGCGATGGTGTTTCAACAAGCGCGCGTACCCGTGCGACGACGCGCGCCATGTCCCGGCCGAGCCGCCGAGACTCCCCGGCGGGCGGAATCGACCGGTCTTCGCGGAACCAGTGGGCAAGCCCCTCGTCGACCACAGCGTCGAGCACCCGGCGGATATCGCGCGGCCGCGCCAGCAGTCCGGCGTCGGCGAGGCGGCCCCACAGACGGTCGAATGACGCCCCTGCCGCCAGCAGGGCCGTTGCCGCCGCGGATGCCCGCGGTTCGGCGATCATGACCGGCCTGCCCGTCCGGCACGCCTCGGCCAGCATCGAAATGCTGTCGCCGGTCACCACGATGGCATCGGCGGCGTCGAGGAAGACCTGGTAGGGGTTGCTGCCACCGGGTTCCCAGACGTGGACCAGCGCCGGCGCGCTCACCGCCTTCCGAAGCGCCGCGGTTGCCGCGGCGCCGGTGCGCGGGCTGGTGGTGACCAGAAGGCTGCCGCCGTGCCGTTCGGCGAGACGGGACACCCGGCGCCCGAGATCGGCCGCCTCCGATGCACCGAAGCGGAACGGCGGGCTGCCGCCGCCGGCCAGCACCGCAATGCGCGGCTGCGGCAGCGCGGCGATGGCATCGGCCCACAGCGCCTGTTCCTGCGGCGCAATCCGGGCCTGCGGTTCCTGGATCGGCAGCAGGAGGTGCTCGACGTTCGGCCGGTCCGGCAATCCGTATTGTGGCGTCGTCACGACGAGGTCGAACAGATGCAGCGGCGCCCGCGGCCGACCGACCTGGACCAGCCTTGTCCGGCCGCCGCTCTGTTCCCGGATCCAGCGGGCGACCGGCACCGAACGCCTGCCGGAGCCGATCACAAGCTTCGGCCACGGCGGCGCGATGCCGGGGCGGCTGCCGCGCGCAAGGCTCGACAGCCGCGCTCCCTGCACCACGTTGGGCAGGACATGCAGCGGATTGAAGCGAAGCTGCCTTATCTCGTAGGCGATGCCGAGGGCGCGGGCCAGCGCCAGGACCTGCCCCCGGTCGCCGGCGCGATGGCCGGCCAGCACCCAGACCGGGGCGCCGTCTGCCGGGGCATTCGCGGGATCGCGCGACCGCCGGTCGGCCGTCATGCGGTCATGATCCCCTCACCGGCGCATGTCCCTTGAGTTCGCGGCCCGGTGCGCATAGGTTGCCGCCGGGCCGGGCGCGGGTCGGTTCGGCCGTTGGGCAAGGATCTTCCGATGGGTTTCATCTCTTCCGCGCTGCAGCGCATCAAACCGTCTGCCACCATCGCCGTCACCGCCAAGGCGCGCGACCTCAAGGCCGCCGGGCGCGACGTCATCGGCCTCGGCGCCGGCGAACCCGACTTCGATACCCCGGACAATATCAAACAGGCCGCCATCGATGCCATCCGCCGCGGCGAAACCAAGTACACCGCCGTCGACGGCATCCCAGAACTGAAACAGGCGATCGCCGCGAAGTTCAAGCGCGAGAACGGCCTCGACTATACGCCCGAGCAGATCTCGGTGGCGCCGGGCGGCAAGCCGGTCATCTTCAACGCCATGGTGGCCACGCTCGACCCGGGCGACGAGGTGGTGATCCCGACGCCGTACTGGGTAAGCTATCCGGATATCGTGGCGCTGGCCGGCGGCACCGCCGTGTTCGCCGAAACGCGGATCGAGGACGGCTTCAAGCTGCAGCCGGACGTGCTCGAGGCGGCGATCACGCCACGGACCAAATGGCTGATCTTCAACTCGCCGTCGAACCCGAGCGGCGCCGCCTACACGCGCGACGAACTGAAGCGGCTGACCGACGTGCTGGTCCGCCATCCGCACGTGTGGGTGCTGTCGGACGACATGTACGAGCACCTTGTCTACGACGACTTCGAGTTCACCACGCCGGCGCAGGTCGAGCCCGCCCTGTTCGAGCGCACGGTGACCATGAACGGGGTCTCCAAGGCGTACGCCATGACCGGCTGGCGCATCGGCTACTGCGGCGCACCGGAGCAACTGATCGCCGCCATGCGCAAGCTGCAGTCGCAGTCGACCTCGAACCCGACGTCGATCAGCCAGTGGGCGGCAGTCGAGGCCCTGAACGGACCGCAGGACTTCATCGCCGAACGCAACGCCATCTTCAAGGAGCGCCGCGACCTGGTCGTCGCCATGCTCAACCAGGCGAAAGGAATCACCTGCCCGACGCCGGAGGGTGCGTTCTACGTCTACCCGAGCTGTGCAGGAACGATCGGCAAACAGACGCCCGACGGACGGAAGATCGAGACCGACGAGGACTTCGTCACGGCGCTGCTGGAGACGGAAGGGGTGGCGGTGGTGCACGGTTCGGCATTCGGCCTGGCGCCGTTCTTCCGCATCTCGTACGCGACGTCGACGGAGCTGCTGGAAGAGGCCTGCCGCCGCATCCAGCGGTTCTGCGCAAGCCTCAGGTAGGCGAGGGACGACGCTCAGAAGCCGCGGTTGGCGGCGTCGAACAGCGGCACCAGGTTTTCGCCGACGTGATAGACGGTGGTGATGATCGCGACGGCGATGCCGCCGGCGATTACCGCGTATTCGATGGCCGTGGCGCCACGGCTGTCGCCGCCGAACGCGCCCGCGCCTCGCAGCAGCCGGCCCGCCAGCCCCCTGCCGATCAGTGTCGTCATCTCGCTCCCCTCTTGCCTGCCGGTCAGATCATGTCGATGAGATGCGCGACCAGCGGCCCGTCTGCCGGCGGCATCGGATAGTCGCGCAGGCGGTTCGGCCGCACCCAGGCGATCTCCTCGTGCTCCCGCGCCGTCACCGTGCCGTGCCAGCGGCGGCACACGTAGAGCGGCATCAGGAGGTGGAAGTCGTCATAGGTATGGCTGGCGAACGTCAGTGGCGCCAGGCAGGCTTCGGTCACGTCGATGCCGAGCTCTTCGTTCAACTCGCGGATCACCGTCTGCTCCGGTCGTTCGCCTGCCTCGACCTTGCCGCCGGGAAATTCCCACAGGCCCGCCATCGGCTTGCCCGGGGGCCGTCTGGCAATGAGGACCCGCCCGTCGACATCGACCAGCGCGCAGGCCGCCACGACGAGTATGTCCATCTCGCTCAATCTCGGGTGATTATTCGTCGCGTTTCGTTAAGGAACACCTAGCGACCGCCCGATCCGGTCAACCCGGTGGCGGTTCAGCTCCGGTAGTCGGCGTTGATGTCGATATAGCCGTGGGTGAGATCGCAGGTCCAGACCGTCGCCTCGCCGGCGCCGACGCCGGCATCGACCCGGATGTCGATGTCGCGGCCCGCCATGTGCGGCACGAGGTCGGCCTCCCGGTAGTCGGGATCGACGGCGCCGTGCCTGGCGACGCCGATGCCGCCGATCCAGATCCGCAGCCGGTCGCGCTCCGCCGCCTCGCCCGACTTGCCGACCGCCATCACGATGCGGCCCCAGTTCGCGTCGCCGCCGGCGATCGCCGTCTTGACCAGCGGCGAGTTGGCGATCGCCATGGCGATCCGCCGCGCGGCGCGATCGTCGGCGGCGCCGGTCACCGTCACGGCGATGAACTTCTGCGCCCCCTCGCCGTCGCGCACGATCTGGTGGGCGAGGTCGAGGCACACCCGGTCGAGGGCGTCGGCGAGCGGCTGCAGCCGGTTCGATCCGGCCGTGACCTGCGCACCCCTGCCGGTGGCGAAGGCGAGCACCGTGTCGCTGGTCGAGGTGTCGCCGTCGACGGTGATAGCGTTGAAGCTCCGGTCGACGCTCGCCGACAGCATCTCCTGCAGGAGCCCCGGCGCGACCGCGGCATCGGTGACGATGAAGGCGAGCATGGTGGCCATGTCGGGGGCGATCATGCCCGATCCCTTGGCGATCCCGTTGACGGTGACGGTCGCGCCGTCGAGCCGGGCCTCGGCGGTCGCAAGCTTGGGGAAGGTGTCGGTGGTCATGATGGCGCGGGCGGCACCGGCCCAGCCATCAGCCGCGGCGGCCGCGACCAGCCCGTCGAGCTGGCCGACCAGCGGCGCCGGATCGAGCTCCACCCCGATGACGCCGGTCGAGGCGAGGAACACCTCGTCGTCGCCGCAGCCGGCGCGCCGCGCCACCTCGCGGGCACAGGTCGCCGCCGCGGCGGCACCGGCGCGGCCGGTGAAGGCGTTGGCGTTGCCGGCGTTGACCAACAGCGCCCGTGCCCGGCCGCCCGGCAGCCGGGCGCGGCACCAGTCGACCGGCGCCGAGGCCATCGTCGAGCGGGTCAGCACGCCGGCGACCGCCGTCCCCTCGTCGAACAGCGCCAGCATCAGGTCCGGCCGGCCGCGGTAGCGGCTGCCGCTCTCCGCCGCCGCCAGGCGCACGCCTGCCAGCGCCGGCAGCACCGCCGGCCGCGCCGGCGCCAGCGGCGACACCGTGCCCGTGCCTGCCACCTCACCTGCTCCTGACGGTTGCCATGGGCGGGCCGGTTGCGCCTACTGCTCCTGCTCCGGCGCCTGCTGCCGCAGCTTCTGGAGGTCGGGATCGACCACCTCGATCTCGGAGGTATCGCGCAGCTGGCTCACCAGCTCCTGCACCTTCTTCCGCAGCAGCAGCCGCTGGATGCCCTGCTTGACCGCCTCGTACGGCTGCGCCTGGTTGAGGCGCCGGTCCTCGACCTTGATGATGTGCCAGCCGAACTCGGTCTGCACCGGCTCCGATATCTCGCCCGGCTTCAGCGCGAAGGCGACCTCGGAGAACGCCGGCACCATGTCCTCGCGGTCGAAGTAGCCGAGGTCGCCGCCGTTGGCTGATGTCCGGTCGGTCGAATGCTGCGCGGCGAGCTGGGCGAAGTCGGCGCCGCTCTTCAGCTGCTCGTGCAGCGCCGCCGCCTCCTCGCGCGAGCCGACGAGGATGTGGCGGGCGCGCACCTCCTCGGTGCCCTCCACCTTCTTCACTTCCTCGTCATAGGTGGCGCGGACATCCTCCTCGCTCACCTGCGGCTTGATCTTGTCCTCGAAGTAGGCGTCGCGCATCGCCTTGGCCCGGTAGTAGCGCAGGCGCGCCTTGTAGGACTCCGATTCGATGATATTGGCCCTGACCGCGACCTGGGCGAGGAGGTGCCGTTCGATCAGGTACTCGACCAGGAACGGATAGCGGTGGGCCGGCGGAATCTCGGTCAGGTGGGACACGAGGTCGTCTGCCGCGAGAGCCACTTCGGAGGCCCGGATCTCGTACCCGTTCACCCGCGCAACAACCGGGTCGTCGTCGGTCTCCGACTGTTCCTGCGCATCGGTCTGCGACTGCTGCTGCGCGAGGGCGGTCATGCCCGGCGCGGCGAGGCTCGCGATGGCGACGGTGACGGCTAAGGCTAGGACTCTGATACTGACCGGCATCTGGTGGGAAACCCCTACTCGATGTTGCGCTGATACTGTGTTGATCGGGACATGGTTGCATCCGCATCGCCGCGGTGGCCATGTTGTTCGCCACGGTCAGGCCTGCATGCGGCAAGATGTTGTCGCGCACAATGGATTGAATGCCGCACTGGTGCAAGTCCTTATCGGCGGTCGCGGCGGCGGCGCTTTCGTTGACATTGGCGGGACCGCGTCATATCTCTGCCAAGCGCAAGTGGAACCGCCGGCCCGCAGTGAATTCGCCGCGCCCGGTTGCAGGCGCCGGAGGCGCCGCGGCTGCGCCGGCAGGCTGTCTTTCCGGGCCCTCAAAGACGTCGCAAAGTCACTCTGCCCGAGCCCGTAAACCGACGGAGGGTGTAGCATAATGGTTGGATTGGCCGCGCTGGCAGCCAGGCTGTTCGGCTCGTCGAACGAGCGCAGGCTCAAGGCCTATCGCGCGCGGGTCGAGGCGATCAACGCCATGGAGCGCGAGCTCGAGGGCCTGAGCGACGACGAGATCCGGGCACGGACCGACATGTTCCGCCGCCAGATTGCCGACGGCGCGAGCCTCGACGACCTCCTGGTGCCCGCATTCGCCACCGTGCGCGAGGCGGCCAAGCGCACCCTCGGCCAGCGCCATTTCGACGTCCAGCTGATCGGCGGCATGGTGCTGCACGAGGGCCGTATTGCCGAGATGAAGACCGGCGAGGGCAAGACCCTGGTGGCGACGCTGCCCGTCTACCTCAATGCGCTCGCCGGCCGCGGCGTCCACGTCGTTACCGCCAACGACTACCTCGCCAGGCGCGACGCCGGGTGGATGGGCCAGATCTACCGCTTTCTCGGCCTCACCGTCGGCTGCATCGTGCACGAGCTCGACGACGAGGAGCGCCGCCGCGAGTACGCCGCCGACGTCACCTACGCCACCAACAACGAGCTCGGCTTCGACTATCTGCGCGACAACATGAAGTACGCGCTCGACCAGATGGTCCAGCGCGGCCACTACTTCGCCATCGTCGACGAGGTGGACTCGATCCTCATCGACGAGGCGCGCACGCCGCTGATCATTTCCGGCGCGGTCGAGGATCGCTCCGAACTCTACACCACCATCGACAAGTTCATCCCCCTTCTCGGCCCCGAGGATTACGAGCTCGACGAGAAGACGCGCAGCGTCACGCTCACCGAGGCGGGCAACGAGCATGTCGAGCAGCTGCTCAGGGAGGCGGGGCTGCTGCACGGCAACTCGCTCTATGACATCGACAACGTCACCGTCGTCCACCACGTCAACCAGGCACTCAGGGCGCACACCCTGTTCAAGCGCGACCGCGACTACATCGTGAAGAACCGCCGGGTGGTCATCATCGACGAGTTCACCGGCCGCATGATGGAGGGCCGCCGCTATTCCGAGGGCCTCCACCAGGCGCTGGAGGCGAAGGAAGGCTGCCCGATCCAGCCGGAGAACCAGACGCTGGCGTCGATCACCTTCCAGAACTACTTCCGGCTGTACGAGAAGCTCGCCGGCATGACCGGCACGGCGGCGACCGAGGCCGACGAGTTCATGAACATCTACGGCCTCGACGTGATCGAGATCCCGACCAACCGGCCGATGATCCGGCTCGACGAGGACGACGAGGTCTACCGCACCGCCGAGGAGAAGTACGACGCCATCGTCGAGCTCATCAAGGACTGCCACAAGCGCGGCCAGCCGACGCTGGTCGGCACGGTTTCGATCGAAAAGTCGGAACTGCTGTCGGAACGGCTGAAGCGCGCCCGCATCCCGCACAACGTCCTCAACGCCCGCTATCACGAACAGGAAGCGCACATCATCGCCCAGGCGGGCGTCCCCGGCACCGTGACCATCGCCACCAACATGGCCGGCCGCGGAACCGACATCCAGCTTGGCGGCAACGCCGACATGCGCATCGAGGTCGAAACCGCCGGCATCGAGGACGAGGAGGAGCGCGCCCGCCGGATCGAGGAAATCAGGCGCGAGGTCGAGGAACGCAAGCAGCAGGCGCTCGCTGCCGGGGGGCTCTTCGTCATCGGCACCGAGCGCCACGAGTCGCGGCGAATCGACAACCAGTTGCGCGGCCGTTCGGGCCGCCAGGGCGATCCCGGCCGCTCACGCTTCTTCCTCAGCCTCGAAGACGACCTGATGCGCATCTTCGGCTCGCAGCGCATGGACACCATGCTCCAGAAGCTCGGTCTCGAGGAAGGCGAGGCGATCGTCCATCCATGGATCAACAAGGCGCTGGAGAAGGCCCAGCAGAAGGTCGAGGCCCGCAACTTCGACATCCGCAAGAACCTGCTGAAGTTCGACAACGTGATGAACGACCAGCGCAAGGTGATCTTCGAGCAGCGCATCGAGATCATGGCCCAGGAGGACGTGAGCGAGATCGTCCGGGACATGCGCCACGCCGTCATCGACGACATGGTGGCGAGGCATATCCCGGAGAACGCCTACGCCGAACAGTGGGATGTCGAGGGTCTCCAGGAGGACGTCGAGCAATACCTCAACCTGAAGCTGCCCATCGTCGACTGGGCACACGAAGAAGGTATTGCCGATGAGGAACTGAAGCAGCGGATCATGCGCCGGGCCGACGAGGAGGCCGCGGCGCGCGCCGCGCGCTTCGGCCGCGACATCATGCGCCAGGTCGAGAAGGCGATCCTGCTGCAGACGCTCGACCAGCTGTGGCGGGAGCATCTGGTGACGCTGGATCACCTGCGGCAGGTGATCGGACTGCGCGGCTTCGGTCAGCGCGACCCGCTCAACGAATACAAGACGGAAGGCTTCACGCTGTTCGAGTTGATGCTGACGCGGTTGCGCGAGACCGTGACCTCCCAGCTCATGCGGGTGGAGCTTACGCGCGGCGTGCCGCCGGAGCTGACGGACGAGGACCTTCCGGAGATGGAGGCCGAGCACATCGACCCGTTCACCGGACTGAACGACATGGCGGAGCCGGAAATGGCAATGGCCGATGCGGGGCCGGTACGTGGCGGGGCCGGAGCGGGACTGGCGCTGGCCCCGGCGCGGGCACGCAAGGGCGAGGCACCCAATCCCTCCGACCCGGCAACCTGGGGCAAGATACCACGCAACTCCGCCTGCCCATGTGGTTCGGGCCGCAAGTACAAGCACTGTCACGGACGTCTGAACTGATCCCTTACTGCCGTGTGCAACCCTGACATGCGCGTCGCGGCAGAATCCTGAAGCCGCCCCCGGTGCGGGGCGGCGCGCTGTCGCCACGCATGTTCGAGACCCGCCGCTTTCTCGCATTCCCGACCGGGGGCACGGCATGGATCGTGTGAAACGGCTCGCCCTCGTCAGCATCGCCGTCGGCCTCGGCGTGCTGGCGCTGAAGTATGCGGCCTACCACATCACCGGGTCGGTGGCGCTCTATTCCGATGCGCTCGAAAGCATCGTCAACGTCGCCGCCGCCGTCGCGGCACTGCTGGCGATCCGGCTGAGCGCCAAGCCGCCGGACCGGAACCATCCCTACGGGCACTACAAGGCCGAATACTTCGCCGCCGTGTTCGAGGGCGTGCTGATCTGCCTGGCGGCGCTGTCGATCTTCGGCAAGGCATGGCTCACGTTCCGCGAGCCTGCAGTCATCACCTCCCCCATCGAAGGCATCGTGATCAACGCCGTGGCAACGGTGATCAACGCAGTGTGGTGCTGGGTGCTCCTCAAGCAGGGACGCCGCTACAGGTCGCCGGCCCTTGTCGCCGACGGCCAGCACCTGCTGGCCGACGTTTTCTCTTCGGCCGGGGTCGCGGCGGGGCTCATCCTGGCGGTCGCGACAGGGTGGTTCTTCCTCGACCCGATCCTCGCCGTGCTGGTGGCGCTCAACATTCTCTGGATGGGCTGGCGGCTGGTGCGCGCCTCCATCGGCGGGTTGATGGACGAGGCCCCTCCCGCCGAGGTGCTGGACCGGATCCGCGATCTCGTTTCCCGCTACGCCGCAGGAGCCATCGAGGCCCACGACCTGCGCGCGCGCACGTCCGGCCGGGTGACGTTCATCGACTTCCACCTCGTGGTCTCCGGCGAGATGAGCGTGGCCGAGGCGCACGAAATCTGCGACTCCATCGAGGCCGAGCTGAAGAGGGAACTCGGCCCGGCGGTGGTCAGCATCCACGTCGAGCCGGAGGACAAGGCCAAGCACAGCGGCATCGTCGTGCTGTAGCATCGCGGCTCGCCTTGGGTGGCCGATGAGACGGTGTTATCCATTGACCATGAGCAGACGAGCGATTCGCATCATCGGCATCGATCCCGGCCTCAGGCGAACCGGCTGGGGGGTGATAGAGGCGGAGGGATCGCGCCTTGTCCACGTCGCCGATGGAACGTTGCGGATCGCCGAGACACTGCCGCTGGCCGAGCGGCTGAGAGCGCTGCACGAGGCGCTGACGGCAGTGATCGCGGACATGACGCCCGACGAGGCGGCGGTCGAGCAGACCTTCGTCAACCGCGATGCGGCGGCAACCCTGAAGCTTGGCCAGGCGCGGGGGATTGCGCTGCTCGCACCCGCCGAGGCCGGACTGCCGGTCGCCGAGTACGCCCCGAACCAGGTCAAGAAGACGGTTGTCGGGGCCGGGCATGCCCAGAAGAACCAGATTGCCGCAATGGTGCGCATCCTGCTGCCGCGCTGCCGCCCCGACAGCGCCGACGCGGCAGACGCGCTTGCGATCGCCATTTGCCATGCCCATCATCGCGGCCGCCCCGATGTTTGTGGTGTCGTGACAGGCCTGCGCCCCGCACTGGCGGACTGAGTTGATGATCGGCAAGCTCAGAGGCATCGTAGATACCGTGGCCGACGACTGGCTCATCATCGACGTCGGCGGCGTCGGCTACCAGGTTTACTGTTCCGGCCGTACGCTCGCCGCCCTGCCCGGCCGCGGCGAGCCGGTCGAGCTGGCCATCGAGACCTACGTGCGCGAAGATTCCATCCGGCTGTTCGGTTTCGCCTCGGAACTCGAGCGCGAATGGTTCCGCCTGCTCGACAACGTTCAGGGGGTCGGCACCCGGGTTGCCATGGCGATCCTCTCGACCCTGTCGGCGTCCGATCTCGCCAATGCCGTGGCGCTCGGCGACAAGGCGATGATCGCCCGTGCGCCCGGCGTCGGGCCCAAGCTCGCCCAGCGAGTGGTCACCGAACTCAAGGATCGCGCGCCGGTGCTGCAGCAGATCGATCCCGCAATCGCCGCCATCGGCGCCGCCATCGACGGCGGCGGCACGGCGCCGGCCGAGGCGGTCTCGGCACTGGTCAATCTCGGTTACGGCCAGGCGCAGGCGGCCGCGGCCGTGGGCGTTGCGGTGAAGCGCGCCGGTGACGGCGCCGGCACCGAGGCCCTGATTCGCGCCGCCCTCAAGGAGCTGGCACGATGAACCAACGCCTGATCGACCGCGCCAGCCAGGGCGACGACGAGGTCGACACCACGCTGCGGCCGCAGCGCTTCGCGGAGTTCATCGGCCAGCGGCGTGCCTGCCAGAACCTGGAGGTGTTCATCGAGGCCGCCCGTGCCCGCGGCGAGGCACTCGACCACGTGCTGTTCGCCGGCCCGCCCGGGCTCGGCAAGACGACGCTGGCACAGATCGTCGCCCGCGAGCTAGGGGTCAATTTCCGCGCCACCTCCGGGCCGGTGATTGCCAGGGCCGGCGACCTGGCGGCGCTGCTCACCAACCTCGAGGATCGCGACGTCCTGTTCATCGACGAGATCCACCGGCTGAACCCGGCGGTCGAGGAGATCCTTTATCCGGCCATGGAGGATTTCCAGCTCGACCTGATCATCGGCGAGGGACCGGCGGCGCGTTCGGTGCGCATCGACCTCGCGCGGTTCACGCTGATCGGCGCCACCACCCGCACCGGCCTCATCACCACGCCGCTGCGCGACCGCTTCGGCATCCCGGTCAGGCTGGACTTCTACGATGTCGACGACCTGGTGGAGATCGTGCGCCGCGCCGCGCGGGTCATGGGCTGCCCGGTCAGCGACGACGGGGCGCACGAGATCGCCCGGCGCTCGCGCGGCACCCCGCGCATCGCCACCCGGCTGCTGCGGCGGGTGCGCGACTTCGCCGCCGTGCAAGGCGCCGCGATGGTCGACGCCGCGGTCGCCGACGCCGCCCTCGGCAACCTCGAGGTGGACCGGCGCGGCCTTGACGCCCTGGACCACCGCTATCTCCGCTGCGTGGCCGTCAACTTCGGCGGCGGTCCGGTCGGCATCGAAACCATCGCCGCCTCACTGAGCGAGCCGCGCGATGCCATCGAGGAGATCATCGAGCCGTACCTGATCCAGCAGGGACTGGTGAACCGGACACCCCGCGGCCGCACGCTGACCGGCCATGCCTTCGCCCATCTGGGACTGGCCACGCCGCCGGGATTCGCCGACACCCAAGGCGAGTTGTTCAAGAATGCCGGCAACGAGGAATGAGACGGGCGCCGACTGGCCGGACCTTGCCGGACGCATCGTCGGCCAGGAGCATGTGTTGCCGGTGCGCGTCTATTACGAGGACACCGACTTCTCCGGCGTCGTCTATCACGCCAATTACCTGAAGTTCTGCGAACGAGGACGTTCCGACTGGCTGCGCCTGCTCGGCCTCCATCATTCGGCCCTGTTCACCGCCGGCGACGACGGCGACCGGCTCGCCTTTGCCGTCCGCAGGATGGAGGCCGACTTTCTCGGTCCGGCGCATATCGACGACGTCCTCGAGGTCCGCACCCGGCTGGTGGGACTAAGCGGTGCGAGGCTCGACCTGGCGCAGCAGGTGTGGCGCGGCGAAATGGAGCTGTTCCGCGCCAGGACCACGATCGTCATGATCGACGGCGCGGGGCGGCCAAAGCGGCTGCCGTCCGGCCTCAAGTCGCTGGTTTCTCCGATGCTCGACCGATCAGGCGGAGCGATCCGCTGAACCGCGCGGCAACGGGAGCAACCCGTGCGTAAGGGTTCGTTAACCCTGTCCGACCGACAGTATGAGCCGCTGGGCCCGCCCTCGTCGGACGGCTGTCCCGCGGCACTCGGATGACTGGCATTGACGCCGTTACCGGCCTAAGTTTGGACACAGTTAACCGGCTTTGTGACGCCGCCGGCGGGGCTGTATCGAGCAGGATGACGGGCGCGTTTGCGCTGCCGCTCGCTGGCAACGATGGGCTTCGAAAAGAGGCGAAGCGAAAATGAAGATGAGGCCTGCCGAATGGATCCCGTTCAACTCTCACAGGACGCGTTGAACGCGCCGACGGGCGATCTCAGCCTTCTTTCGCTCTTTCTCCAGGCCCATTTCGTCGTCAAGCTCGTCGTTATCGGCCTTGTGCTGGCGTCGGTGTGGACCTGGGCGATCGTCTTCGAGAAGCTCTACGTATTCTCGCGTACCCGCAAGCTCACCGATCGTTTCGAGCAGATGTTCTGGTCCGGACAGTCGCTCGAGGACCTCTACAATTCGATCGGCGCCGGCAACAACTATGCCATGGCGGCGACGTTCGTCGCGGCCATGCGGGAGTGGAAGCGAAGTCAGCCGACGGTCAGGCGGAGCGGGCTGGGGTTGCAGCAGCGCATCGAAAAGGTGATGGAGGTGACGGTGCAGAAGGAGATGGCGCGACTGGAGCGACGCCTCCTGTTCCTTGCCACCATCGGATCCACCGCACCGTTCATCGGGCTGTTCGGCACGGTGTGGGGCATCATGAACAGCTTCCAGGCCATTGCCGTGAGCAAGAACACCAATCTCGCCGTCGTCGCACCGGGCATCGCCGAGGCCCTGTTCGCCACCGCGCTCGGGCTCCTGGCCGCGATCCCGGCGGTGGTCTTCTACAACAAGTTTTCAAGCGACCTTGCGCGACTGGGCGCGCGGCTGGAGAATTTCGTCGACGAGTTCTCGGCCATCGTCTCCAGGCAACTCGACGAGCGGGCGTGAAGCGATGGCTGCATCCACGACCGGGGCCAACGGAAACGGCCGGCGTCGCCGGCGCCAGCGCTACGTGCCGATGAGCGAGATCAACGTGACGCCGTTCGTCGACGTCATGCTGGTCCTGCTCATCGTGTTCATGATAGCCGCGCCCCTGCTCACGGTCGGCGTGCCGATCGAGCTGCCCGAGACGCAGGCGAAGCCGCTGCAGGACGATCGCGAACCGCTGACCATCACGGTGAACCGCGAAGGCGAGGTCTTCCTGCAGGAGACCGCCATCGAGGTCGACACACTCGTGCCGAAATTGCTCGCCATCAGTGACAACGGTTACGAGGAGCGGATCTACGTGCGCGGCGACAAGGATGTCGACTACGGCACGGTCATGAACGTGATGGCCACCATCAGCGCGGCAGGCTTCCGCCGGATCGGTCTCGTCACCGCGCCGGAGGACGAACGGCAAGCGCCCTGATGTGGGCCAATTCAATGCGTTGGAGCCTAACCCTTTCGTGTCTCGCCCATTCCGCCGTTCTGCTCGCTGCCGTCATTGCGCTCCCCGACCCGGAGGAGTTCGCAAGCGAGCCGGAGGCGGTTCCGGTCGAGATCGTGTCGATAGAGGACATCACCAGGGTGTCGGCGCAGGCGACGGAGGTGGAGGAAGAAGCCGAGAAGCCTGCGCCGCCGAAGCCGCCCGAGAAGGAGGCAAAGCCGGAACCGAAGCCGGAACCGGAACCGCAGGAAACCGCCTCGTTGCCGGAGCCGGAGCCGGAACCGCCGGCACCGGCCGAGCCGATGCCGACGGAAACCCTGCCGGAGCCGGAAATCACCGAACCGGCGCCGGAACCGGAGCCGCAGGAACAACTGGCGGCGGAACCCGAGCCGGTCAGCCGGCCCGTGCCGACGCCGAAGCCAAAACCGCAGCGGCCGCGGGTTGCCGAAAAGACGCAGCCGAAGTTCGATCCGCAGCAGATCAGCGCGCTGCTCAACAAGCTGCCCGACGCGGAGCAGCCGCCGCAGCCGGAACCGCAGGAGACCGGAACGCCCCGACAGGCGGAAACAACGAGCCTCCTGGGCAGCGACGATCGGGTCACGCAGGACGAGAAGGATGCCCTGAGAGCGCAAATCGAACGCTGCTGGAGTCCGCCGGTCGGGGTACTGGACGCGGATTCGCTGGTCATACGGTTGAAGATCTTCCTGCGCCAGGACGGCTCGCTGGAACGCGACCCCGAGTTTCTCAACCACGAGAACTCGCCGCAGTTCGTGGCCGCGGCCGACAGCGCCAGACGCGCGGTGTTGCGGTGCCAGCCATACCAGATGCCGGCACACAAGTACGACCTGTGGCACGAGATCATTCTGAATTTCGACCCCAGCCACATGCTGCGAGGATGATCCAGCGACGGCCTAGAGGTGCGGGGACCGTAACGAAGGGATGCTGAGGATGGCGAAATCACAGAGATGGCTGGTGCGGCCGTTCGGCCTTGTCGCACTGCTTGCAGCCGCACTCCTGTTCGCCGGCGAACGCCAGGCCATGGCATTGATCGAGGTTGACATCACGCGTGGTCACCTCGAGCCGCTGCCGATCGCGATAATCGACTTCCTCGGCCAGACGGCCCAGGACACGGAATACGGCGCCCAGATCACCGGCGTGATCGCCGGCAATCTCCGCCGTTCCGGACTGTTCAAGCCGTTGCCGAAGGAATCCTTCATCGAGAAGATCAGCGACTTCAACCAGTCGCCGCGGTTCGGCGACTGGCGGATCATCGACGCCCAGGCCCTGGTGACCGGCCAGGTGGCGCTGCAGGACGATGGCCGCCTGCGGGCCGAGTTCCGCCTCTGGGACGTCGTCGCCGAACAGCAGATGACCGGGTTCCAGTTCTTCACCACGCCGCGCAACTGGCGGCGCATCGGCCATCTGATTTCCGATGCGATCTACGAGCGGCTGACCGGCGAAAAGGGATACTTCGATTCGCGCATCGTCTTCGTCGAGGAGACCGGCCCCAAGGACAAGCGGGTCAAGGCGCTGGCAATCATGGACCAGGACGGCGCCAACGTCCGCCGGCTGACCGACGGAAGCCATCTGGTGCTGACGCCGCGGTTCAGCCCGACGTCGCAGGAAATCACCTACATGTCCTATGCCGGGGGCAAGCCGCGCGTGTACCTCTACAACATCGAGACCGGGCAGCGCGAGATCGTCGGCGACTTTCCGGGCATGACGTTCGCGCCGCGCTTCTCGCCGGACGGCCAGCGCGTGGTCATGAGCCTGCAGCATGGCTCCAACGCCAACATCTATTCGATGGATCTTCGCAGCCGAACCACCCAGAGGCTGACCAATACCGCGGCCATCGATACCGCGCCTTCCTTCTCGCCGGACGGCCGGCAGATCGTGTTTGAATCGGATCGTGGCGGGACGCAGCAGATCTACGTGATGAACGCGGACGGCTCGAACCAGACCCGGATCAGCTACGGCCAGGGCCGGTACTCGACACCGGTGTGGTCGCCGCGTGGCGATCTCATCGCCTTCACCAAGCAGCTCGGCGGCAAGTTCCTGATCGGGGTCATGAAGCCGGACGGATCCGGAGAGAGAATATTAACCGAAGGCTACCACAATGAGGGACCGACCTGGGCTCCGAACGGAAGGGTGATCATGTTCTTCCGGGAGTCCCGAGGGGAAAATGGTGGGCCGACGCTGTGGTCGGTGGATCTCACGGGCTACAACGAACAGCAGATCAAGACAGAGTCGTTTGCATCCGACCCTGCCTGGTCGCCCTTGATCAACTAGGAACAATGGCGATAAGCGTTCTGCCGAATCTCAACAGCCTCCTGGCGACCGGCATGGTGCGCCCGGGCGCCCGCGGGGACATCACAGCGTAGGATCATAGCGCTTTCTTCGACTGCGGTGGGTGCAGTCCGGCGGACTCCGCCGGTTCGAAAAGGAGCAGGGGTAAATGATGCGTGGATTTCGGGGACTGCGACCCCTCGGGGTTGCATTGATTCTTGTCGTGGTAGCAGCCTGCTCTTCGGCCGAGAAACCGGAACTGAGCGGCGAGCCGGCGGTACCGGGCTCGGAGCGGGATTTCGTCGTCAACGTGGGTGACCGGGTCTTCTTCCCGACCGATCAGTCGTCGCTCACCGACGCCGCGAAGGAAACGCTGCGCCGCCAGGCTGCGTGGCTGAAGCTGTACCCGCACGTGACCGTCCGGGTCGAAGGCCATGCCGATGAACGCGGCACGCGGGAGTACAACCTCGCGCTGTCGGCGCGACGGGCGGCGGCGACGCAGGCGTATCTCGTGAGCCAGGGCGTCGATCCTTCGCGGATCGATACCATCTCGTTCGGCAAGGAGCGGCCGGTGGCGCTGTGCGACGCCGAATCCTGCTGGTCGCAGAACCGGCGTGCGGTCACGGTCATCACGGCAGGCGCGGCGGCATCCTGACGCCGACCAGGTCTCAATCTGGTCGCTTTTACCGATATGATCGCGATGCGCCCGGCGGGATCCGCGGCACCGCTCTTGCGCTTCGCGAGGAGCTCGCCTGTAATGGATGCGCGGGGATGACCCCATTGTGATCGCGGGAAGGAGAGCTGCCGTGCCGAGCTGCAGAAGACGGCGTACGCTGACCGCCGCAGCACTGCTGGCGGGACTCATCCTCATCTGTGCGGACGGCCGCGAGGCATCGGCCCAGAACCAGTGGGACGCGCTCTACGACCGCATCCTGCGGCTCGAACACGCGGTGGGAGCGCTGCAGGCCCAGGGCGGCCAGCCGCAACAGCTCCACGGCGCCGACCGCACCAATCCGGCATCGCTCGCCGAACTGTCGCTGCGCGTCGACAACGTCGAGGCCCAGCTCAGGCAGATCGTCGGCCAGCTGCAGGAAATCGCGTTCCGCATGGAGCAGGTCGGCGACCGGTTGAACAGGTTTTCCGAGGACGTCGAGTTCCGCTTCCAGGAACTCGGGCAAGGCGGCCGGCGCGACCGGTCCGGCAATGCCGCGCCGATGAGCCGCGAACCGGCTGCCGAACCGCGGTTCGCCGGATCGCAGCCGACCACGCTCCATCCCGCACCGGTGAGCTCGACGCCGCTGCAGCTGGCGCCGCGCCACATCATGCCGGGCAATCCGGACCGGCAGCCGGACACCGGCGGGGACGACCTCGCCCGCGCCGACCTCGACCGGTTCGCAGCCTACATCGCCGAGGATGGCGCGGTGACCGACGACCTGAACAAGGCGCCGCCGCCGTCCACCCTTGGCACCCTTCCGCTGAGCGCGCTGGGCGGCGAGGAGACGCAGACCGCGGCATTGCCCGGGGAAGTGGTGTCGCGGCCGCTCGATGGCGGTACCGGCAGCATCGGCGGCGGCGTCGAGGCACTCTACGAACGGTCGTACGAGAACCTGCTCAGGCGCCGCTTCGGCGAGGCCGAACGCGGATTCATGTCGATAATCCGTGATCATCCCGATCACCAGCTCGCCGGCAATGCCCAGTACTGGCTTGGCGAGACCTACTATGTCCGCGGCGAGTTCAAGGACGCCGCCGAGGCCTTCCTCAAGGCCTACCGCGACTACAACAAGGGCCCCAAGGCGCCCGACAGCCTGCTGAAGCTGGGGATGACCCTGAGCCAGCTCGGCCAGAAGGATCAGGCGTGCGCGTCGTTCGGGCAGCTGTCGCAGGAGTTTCCGGGAGCCTCGGATGCCATCAGGCAGCGGGCGGCCGCCGAAAGGAAGCGCACTGGCTGCTGACCGGGAGCCTCGAGGCTTCTCCCAGGCGGACATCGACAGCCTGTTTGCCCCGTACGCCCATCATTCATCGGGAATCGCTCTCGCCGTATCCGGCGGCGCCGACAGCACGGCGCTGATGGTGCTTGCGGCATGCTGGGCGCAACGACCGGGCGCAGCCGCGCCCAGGCTTGCGGTGCTGACGGTCGATCACCGGCTGCGGCCGGGCTCCGGCGCGGAGGCGAGCCGCGTGCGCGACGCGGCAACCGCGCTCGGCCTGCGACACGTCACCCTCGTCTGGGAGGGCAAGAAGCCCGAAACCCGCATCGAGGAGCTGGCCCGGGAGGCACGCTACCGCCTGCTGACCGGGTGGTGCCGCGCCAACGGCATTGCCTGCCTCCTCACCGCCCACACCATCGAGGACCAGGCCGAGACCGTGCTGATGCGGCTGGCCCGCGGCAGCGGCCTCGACGGGCTTGCCGGCATCGCCGCCGAAACCGAGCGTGACGGCATCGTCATCGCCCGGCCGCTGCTCGGCATCCACCGCGACCGGCTGCAGCGTTTCCTGCGCGACCGGCAGATCGGCTGGATCGACGACCCGATGAACGAGGACCCGCGCTACGAGCGCGTCCGGCTGCGCCGGCTGCGGCCGATGCTGGAGGCGGCAGGCCTGCGGCCCCGTTCGATCGCCCTCTCCGCCCGCCGCCTCGCCCGCGCCCGGCAGGCCATCGAGCACGCCGTCGATATCGCGGCAGCGACCTGGGTGAGCGCGGATCCGGCCGGCTACTGCATCGTTCGGGATCGCATGTTCGCCGACGAACCGGAGGAGATCGGCATCCGCGCCTTGCGCCGCTGCCTCGACCTCGTCGGCGGCACCAGCCGCGCCGCGTCCCAGTCGGCGCTCGAGACCCTGTGGCGGTCAATTTGCCGCGGCGAGCGGCGTGGGCGGACGCTCGGAGGCTGCCGCCTCACGTGGACCGGCGACAGCCTGCTGATCATGCGCGAGCCGGGCCGGCTTGCGGCGGCGCCGGCAACCCTCGGACCGGGCACGACGGCGACCTGGGACGAACGGTTCGCGGTCGGCTACGCCGCCGAGGACGCCGCGTTCGCCGCCGTCACCGTGGCTCCCCTCGGACGCGACGGCTGGCGGGAAATCGGCGCCGACAGCCGCACGATTCCGCGGATTGCGGGAGAAACGACGGCGGCGTTCCGGGCGGACGGCACGTTGCTGGCCGCCCCCGGCATTGGCTGGCGGCGGCCGGGACTTCCCGCAGGGATCGAATTCACGGCCGAGTTCCTGGTCCGTAAGCTGTCTCCGCATCGGCCCGCCCAGGACGGCGGCAAGCCGGCAGGAACGGTTTCGTGATTCGGCGAGTTGTCCCCGCGGCGCGCACCTCAAACGGCGCCAGGACGCTTAACATTGACCGGGTTCGATGCTTGGCAAAGATGCGGCCGCTGCCTATTTTATCGGTAGTTTGCGACCACCGAGCGGACCTCCCTGCCCCGGCAGCAAGGCGGAAGGTAGTGTTCCTCGCTGTGAAAGGGAGCTTTGGTGAATAATTTCCGGAACTTCGCCGTTTGGGTGATCATCGCGCTCCTGCTCGTGGCGCTCTTCAACCTGTTTCAGGGTCCCGCACAGCGCACGTCGGCCAACGAGGTGAGCTTCTCGCAGCTGCTCGCCGAGGTCGACAACGGCAAGGTCCGCGACGTCACGATATCCGGCAACACCATCACCGGTCATTTCTCGGACGGCCGCGCGTTCCAGACCTATGCGCCGGCCAATGCCGACTTCGTCAACAGGTTCTACGACCAGGGCGTCACCATCACCGCCAAGCCGGTGACCGACGACGTGCCGTCGCTGCTCGACGTCTTCGTGTCGTGGTTCCCGATGCTCCTGCTCATTGCCGTGTGGATATTCTTCATGCGGCAGATGCAGTCTGGCGGCGGCAAGGCCATGGGCTTCGGCAAGTCCAAGGCGAAGCTTCTGACCGAACGGCACGGGCGGGTCACGTTCGATGACGTCGCCGGGATCGACGAGGCCAAGGAAGACGTCCAGGAAATCGTCGAGTTCCTGAAGGACCCGCACAAGTTCCAGCGCCTTGGCGGACGCATTCCCAAGGGTGCGCTGCTGGTCGGACCGCCGGGCACCGGCAAGACGCTGCTGGCCCGCGCCATCGCCGGCGAGGCCAACGTCCCGTTCTTCACCATTTCCGGTTCGGACTTCGTCGAGATGTTCGTCGGCGTGGGCGCGAGCCGCGTGCGCGACATGTTCGAGCAGGCCAAGAAGAACGCCCCCTGCATCATCTTCATCGACGAGATCGACGCCGTTGGCCGCCATCGCGGCGCCGGCCTCGGCGGCGGCAACGACGAGCGCGAGCAGACCCTGAACCAGCTGCTCGTCGAAATGGACGGTTTCGAGACCAACGAGGGCGTCATCCTCATCGCGGCGACCAACCGTCCCGACGTGCTCGACCCCGCATTGCTCAGGCCTGGCCGGTTCGACCGCCAGGTGGTGGTGCCGAACCCGGACGTGACCGGCCGCGAGAAGATCCTAAGGGTCCACATGCGCAAGGTGCCGCTGGCCCCCGACGTCGAGGCCCGCACCATCGCCCGCGGCACGCCCGGGTTCTCCGGTGCCGATCTCGCCAACCTCGTCAACGAGGCGGCGCTGCTCGCCGCGCGGCGGTCGAAGCGGCTGGTTACCCAGCAGGAGTTCGAGGACGCCAAGGACAAGGTGATGATGGGCGCCGAGCGGCGCTCGCTCGTCATGTCCGACGAGGAGAAGAAGCTCACCGCCTATCACGAGGGCGGACACGCGCTGGTGGCCCTCAATCTTCCCGACTCCGACCCGGTGCACAAGGCGACCATCATCCCGCGCGGCCGTGCCCTCGGCATGGTGATGCGGCTGCCGGAGCGTGATTCGCTGTCCATTACCCGGGCCAAGCTGATGGCCGACATCGCCGTCGCCATGGGCGGCCGGGTCGCCGAGGAACTGATCTTCGGCCATGCGAAGGTGACCTCGGGTGCGTCCTCGGACATCGAGATGGCGACCCGCATGGCACGCGCCATGGTCACCCGGTTCGGCATGAGCGACAAGCTCGGGCCCCTCGCCTACGGCGAGAACGAGGAAGAGGTGTTCCTCGGCCATTCGGTGTCGCGGACCCAGAACCTGAGCGAGGAGACGCAGAAGCTCGTCGACAGCGAGATCCACAGGATCGTCGAGGAAGGCTACCAGACCGCGCGACGGATCCTCGAGGAAGGGCTGGACAACCTGCACACCATCGCCAAGGGGCTTCTGGAGTACGAGACGCTCAGCGGCGAGGAGATCAAGGGCCTCCTGCAGGGCAAGCGGCCGGTTCGCGACGAGCCGGATGATACGCCCAAGGAGAAGGGATCCGCCGTCCCTGTTACCGGCAAGTCACCACGCCGCCGCCGCGGCACTGCCGACGGTACCGGTGGACTGGAGCCACAGCCGCAGGCATGAACGCACTTCGACCGACGGGCGCCGCTGGCGCCCGTTGTTCGTTTCCTGCACCCCACCTGTTGGCAACGGCGTCGTGGCCGGGTAATCCCACGTTCCATGACACAGGCACTCTACCTGCGCCCGCTCGGGTTCCTGGCGGGCGCAGTCGCTGAACAGGCTGTCGCAGACGGCGCCGCCGGCCCGCTGGCAGGCGGACCGCTTGCCTACACGGCAGTGGAGGTCATCGAAGGCGTGCCGGGCCGCAGCCGGTCGACCGTCAGGCGCTACAAGGACCTCTCGAAGACCCGCGAATCCGCGCTGCGCGCGCTGATGGACCGGGTCGAGGACCCCCGCCCGCCGCTTCACGGGACGGCGACCGATCGACCGCTCGTGATGGGGGTGGTCAATGTCACGCCCGACAGCTTTTCCGAACACGGCCTGCTCGAGGATCCCGCCGACGCGGTCGCCCACGGCCGGATGCTGATCGAGCAGGGCGCCGATATCCTCGACATCGGCGGCGAATCCACCCGGCCGGGCGCCGACCCGGTGCCCGAAGAGGTGGAACTGGACCGGGTGATGCCGGTGGTCCGCGGGCTCGCCGACGGCGGCGTGCCGATCTCGATCGATACCCGCAAGCCTGCCGTCATGCGCGCCGCAGTCGCCGCCGGCGCCGCCATCGTCAACGACATCACCGCGCTCGAATATGACTGCAGATCACCCGCAACCGTGCGCGAGCTCGACGTTCCGGTAGTGCTCATGCATTCGAAGGGCGACCCCAAGACGATGCAGGTCCGCCCCGAGTACGACGACGTGGTGCTGGAGGTCTACGATGCGCTGGCGTCGCGGATCGAGGCCTGCGTCAAAGCCGGAATACCCCGATCGGCGATCATCGCCGACCCCGGCATCGGTTTCGGCAAGACCTTCCGCCACAACCTGGAAATCCTCGAACGGCTGTCGCTCCTGCATGGCCTCGGCGTGCCGCTGGTGCTCGGCGTGTCAAGGAAGGGTTTCCTCGGCGCGCTCACCGGCCGCGAGGGCGGCCCGGCGCGGGCCGCTGCCTCCATCGGCGCCGCCCTCGCCGGCGTGGCGCAAGGCGTGCAGATCGTACGCACCCATGACGTCCGTGAGACCCGCGATGCGGTCACCGCGTGGCTCGCCGCATGCGACCCCCGGCACGCCACGGTTTAACCAAAAGTTGGCGGCAATACTGTAGACTACTTTCGCGGGACATGAGACCCCGGCATCTCTCTGGAACAGGCCTTGCATGACACGGCGACCCGGACCCAAGTCCATGCCGCAATCGGAACGAAGGTGCGAGGAGGAATGACAGAGGTGTCACGCAGCTATTTCGGAACCGATGGCATTCGCGGCCGCGCCAACGCCTGGCCGATGACGGCGGAAACCGCGCTCAAGGTGGGAATGGCGACCGGCCACGTGTTCACCAACGGCAACCACCGGCACCGGGTGGTGATCGGCAAGGACACGCGCCTGTCCGGCTACATGATCGAATCGGCGCTGGTTTCCGGGTTCACCTCGGTAGGGATGGACGTGTTCCAGTTCGGCCCGCTGCCGACCCCCGCGGTTGCCATGCTGACGCGGTCGCTTCGTGCCGATCTCGGGGTAATGATATCGGCGTCCCACAACGCGTTCCACGACAACGGCATCAAGCTGTTCGGCCCGGACGGATACAAGCTCTCCGACGAGACCGAGCAGGAGATCGAACGGCTGCTGCAGGGCGACCTCGGTTTCGCACTGGCAGGACCGGACAAGGTCGGTCGCGCCAAGCGTATCGACGATGCCCAGGCCCGCTACATCGAGTTCGCCAAGCGCACCCTGCCCCGCCAGCTCCGCCTCGACGGACTGCGGGTGGTCATCGATTGCGCCAACGGCGCCGGCTACCGGGTCGCCCCGACGGCACTGTGGGAACTTGGCGCCGAGGTTGTCCAGATCGGTGTCTCGCCGGACGGCTTCAACATCAACGACAAGTGCGGTTCGACCCATCCCCTGCCGATGCAGGAAAAGGTCCGCGAGATGCGCGCCGATATCGGCATTGCGCTGGATGGCGACGCCGACCGGGTGATCCTTGCCGACGAGACCGGGGCCATCGTCGATGGCGACCAGGTGATGGCACTGATCGCCGAAACCTGGATGAATGAAGGCCGCCTCGTCGGCGGCGGGATCGTCGCAACGGTGATGTCGAACCTCGGGCTCGAGCGGCATCTCGCCAGCCTCGGCCTCACCCTCGAGCGCACCGCCGTCGGCGATCGCTACGTGGTGGAGCGGATGCGCGAGAAGGGTTTCAACGTTGGCGGCGAACAGTCGGGCCACATCGTGCTCTCCGACTTCACGACGACCGGCGACGGTTTGGTTGCCGCCCTGCAGGTGCTGTCCGTGGTCGCCGCCTCGGGCAAGCGGGTCAGCGAGGTCTGCCGGCGCTTCGAGCCGGTCCCCCAGGTCATGCGCAACGTGCGTTGCAGCACGCGGGCGGCCCTCGACAGCGGCCCCGTCAGTGCGGCGATCGAAGCCGGTCGCAAGCGCCTCGGTCAGTCGGGACGCCTTGTCATCCGCCCGTCCGGCACCGAACCGGTGATCCGGGTTATGGGCGAGGGAGACGACGAACACGTCGTGCGCGACGTGGTGGACGCGATCTGCGAGACGCTGCAGCAGGACGCCGCGTAAGCTGCGGCCTTCCTACGCCGGCTGCCCGCGTCCCGCCGGCAGCCCCAGCGACGTAAAGAAAGCGTCGACGCACTCCGGCCCACTGACGGCGAAGTCTCTGTCGGCGGGGTTCTCGAGCCAGGTGACGATCAGTCCGAGGAGCATGGCATGGAGCGCGTGCGCCGCGCTCCGCGGCGACCACGCCGGGTCGAGCGTGCCGTTCCTCGCTGCCTTTTCGAGAATGCTCTCGAAGCGTGCGGTCATCCGCTCGGCGATGCGGCGGCGGCGTTCCTCGGCCGCCTTCATCTCGCCGACATACTCGCATCGCAGAAGAAGGATGGTGTAGACGCGGCGATGCCGTTCGTCCGCCACCGCGTGCCGGATCGCATCCTTGCAGGCCTCACGCAGGCGAAGGAGCGGCTCCTGTTCCTCGTCCACCAGGGCCTCGAACACGTGTTCCTGCGGCAGCACGACCCGCGCCTGCATGGCGTCGAACAGGTGATGCTTGTCGCGGAAATGCCAGTAGATCGCGCCGCGCGTCACGTGGGCGGCGCGGGCGATGTCGTCGAGCGAGGTGCGTGCCACGCCCTGATCGTGGAACAGCCGCTCGGCCGCATCAAGTATGCGACAGCGGGTCTGTTCGGCTTCTGCCTTGGTCCGCCTTGCCATCAGATGGTCAATTTTCGCATGCAGGTCGCCCTCGACGGGCCATTCGCGACCGCGCGGTCTGCCACGGTGTCCCGGTGCGTCGATCCCACCTTTACTGACACGCCTGTATGTATATATACAGACCGCGTCCGAATGCCAGAAGGCGCACCGGCTGCGCATTGTCGCCGGGACGATGGCCACTCTGCACCGAAGGTCGGCGTTCCCACCCTCCGGAAACGCGCCTCCAGGAAATATTCGAATGATCAATCCGTTGTCTCTCAAGGCCTTCGCGGTCGGTCTGTGTCTGCTACCACTGCTTGCCGGCTGCAAGGACAACGCGGCCGAGGCCCAGGCGGTCAACGGCAGCAACCCGCCGCCCGTCCAGGTGAGCATCGTCACGGTCAAGGCGGAAACCCTGCCGATCGTGAACGAGCTGCCGGGCCGGATCGCGCCGACGCGGATCGCCGAGGTACGGCCCCGTGTCTCGGGCATCATCATCGAGCGCGTGTTCGAACAGGGCAGCATGGTTTCGCGGGGCGACGTTCTGTACCGGATCGACCCGGCGCCGTTCGAGGTCGAGAAGCAGCGCGCCGAGGCCGCGGTCGCCAGGGCCAGGGCGGTGCTGCTCCAGGCGCGCCAGGAGGCCGAACGGCAGAGCGAACTGGTCGAGGAGAACATCACCAGCCGCCAGGCGTACGAGAACGCGAAGGCGGCGGAGGCGCAGGCCGAGGCGGAAGTGGCAGCCGCCCGGGCGGCGCTGGCGGCGGCGGAACTCAACCTCGCGTACTCCCAGGTCCGGGCGCCGATCGACGGCAGGATCGGGCGGGCGCTGATCACCGAAGGCGCCCTCGTCGGCGTCGGCACCGGCGAGAACCTGGCGACGATCCAGCAGCTCGACCCGGTCTATGCCGACTTCACGCAGTCGGCGGGCGAACTGCTGCGTCTGCGGAGGGCGCTCGACGCCGGCTCCCTGATGAGCGCCGATCCGGGCGAGGCGAAGGTCGAGCTGCTGCTCGACGACGGTACCCGGTACCCGCATCCGGGCCGGCTCCTGTTCTCCGAAGCCGCCGTCGACGCGATGACCGGCCAGGTCACGCTGCGCGCCGAATTTCCCAATCCCGAGGGAGACCTGCTGCCCGGCATGTACGTGCGCGTCCTCGTCGAGCAGGGCATTCGTCCCAACGCAATCGCCATTCCCCAGCAGGCGGTCCAGCGCGATGCCGGCGGCCAGGCCCAGGTCTACGTGGTCGACGGCGACGGTTCGGCAACCCTCCGGACCATCAGCACCGGGCGCACCATCGGCAACAGATGGATCGTCGAGGAGGGACTGAACGTCGGCGACCGGGTCGTCGTCGAAGGCTTCCAGAAGATCCGCCCGGGCGCACAGGTCACGGTGCAGGAATGGTCGCCGCAGACAGCCGAGGGAGAGACGACGGTTAGTGTCGCGGCGAATGCCCCGGCCCCGGCCCGGTAGCGGCGCAGGCGGGGTCCCGGGCGTATGCCAAGCTTTTTCATCGACCGGCCGGTCTTTGCCTGGGTCGTGGCGATCTTCATCGCGCTTGCCGGCGCGATCTCGATCCCGTTCCTGCCGATCGCCCAGTATCCGAATGTCGCGCCGCCGCAGATCTCGATCTCGACCAATTATCCGGGCGCCTCGCCGGAAGAGATCTACCAGAGCGTCACCCGCCCGGTCGAGGAGGAGCTGAACGGCGTTGAGGGCCTGATCTACTTCGAATCCACCTCCGAATCGAACGGTCGCGTCTCCATCACCGCAACGTTTGCGCCGGGATCGGACATCGGCGAGGCCCAGGTCGAGGTCCAGAACCGCATCAGCAGGGTCGAGCCGAGGCTGCCGCAGTCCGTCGTCCAGCAGGGCTTGCGGGTCGAACGGGCGGGAACGAGCTTCCTCATGGTGGTGTCGCTGACCTCCACCGACGGGTCGATGGACGCCATCGGCCTCGGCGACTACATGAGCCGCAACATCCTGGGCGAGATCAGGCGCGTCGACGGCGTCGGCAGCGCGACGCTGTTCGCCACCCAGCGGGCGATGCGCATCTGGATCGACCCGGACAAGCTGGTCGGCCTCAACCTCACCGCCGACGACATCAACCGGGCCATCCTGGCGCAGAACGCCCAGGTCGCGGCTGGCCGCATCGGCGCGCAGCCCAACCCGGCCACGCAACAGATCTCCGCCACCGTTCTCGTCCGCGGACAGCTTTCCACCACCGAGGAATTCGGCGGCATCGTCCTTCGCGCCAACCCCGACGGATCGATGGTGCGGCTGCGCGACGTGGCGCGCATCGAGATCGGCGGCGAGACCTACAACTACTCAAGCCGGCTCAACGGGCAGCCCAGTGCAGCCATAGGCATCCAGCTTTCGCCGACCGGCAACGCGCTGGCCACCTCCCAAGCCGTCCAGGCGACGATGGAGGAACTCGCCCGGTTCTTCCCGCCTGGGCTCGAATATGACATCCCCTACGACACCTCGCCGTTCGTGGGCGCCTCCATCAAGAAGGTCCTGCAGACGCTGGCCGAGGCGATGGGACTCGTGTTCCTGGTGATGTTCGTGTTCCTGCAGAGCTTCCGCTACACGATCATCCCGACCCTTGTCGTCCCGGTGGCGCTGCTCGGCACATGCGCCGTCATGCTGGCGACCGGATTTTCCATCAACGTCCTCACGATGTTCGCCATGGTGCTGGCGATCGGCATCCTCGTGGACGATGCGATCGTGGTCGTCGAGAACGTCGAACGCATCATGGCCGAAGAGGGACTGCCGCCCCGCGAGGCGACCCGCAAGGCGATGCGGCAGATCACCGGAGCGATCGTCGGCATTACGCTCGTGCTCACCGCGGTGTTCGTGCCGATGGCGTTCTTCCCGGGCGCGGTCGGCGTGATCTACCAGCAGTTCAGCCTGACGATGGCGGTGTCGATCCTGTTTTCGGGCTTCCTCGCCCTGTCGCTGACGCCGTCGCTGTGCGCCAGTTTCCTCAAGCCGCTGGCCACGCACCCGCAGGAGAAGCGCGGCCCCTTCGGCTGGTTCAATCGCGGCTTCCGCGCCACCACCCGGGGCTACAGCGGCCTCGTCGGCTGGATCGTGAGCCGCGCCGGGCGCTTCATGGTCATCTACCTGGCGCTCGTGGCCGGTCTCGGCTGGGCCTATCTCCAGCTCCCGTCCGCATTCCTTCCCGACGAAGACCAGGGGTACCTGCTCGTCGACATGCAGGGACCGCCCGAGGCAAGCGCAACCCGCATGCTCGAGGTCATCAAGGATGTGGAAGCCATCTTCTCCCAGGAAGATGCGGTCGAACGGGTCGTCACGAACGCCGGCTTCAGCTTCTCCGGTGCGGCCCAGAACGCCGGCCTGGCGTTCGTGACGCTGAAGGACTGGGCCGAACGCGGCCCCGAGGATTCCGCGGCGGCGATCGCAATGCGCAGCAATGGCAAGCTGGCGCAACTGAAGGACGCGATCACGTTCGCGTTGTCGCCGCCCCCGATCCAGGGTCTCGGCACGACCAGCGGCTTCAGCTTCCGGCTGCAGGACCGCAGCGGCCGCGGCCAAGCCGAACTCGCTGCCGCCCGCGACCAGCTGCTCGCGGCGGCGGCGCAGAGCCCGATCATCGCGGGAGTGCGGGTCGAGGGCCTGCCCGATGCCGCGCAGGTCAACCTGATCATCGACCGCGAGAAGGCGAACGCGTTCGGGGTCCCGTTTGCCGACATCAATTCGACGATCTCGGCCAACCTCGGCTCGACCTACGTCAACGATTTTCCCAACGCCGGGCGGATGCAGCGGGTCACCGTCCAGGCCGACCAGGAACACCGGATGAGCACCGACGACCTGCTCAAGCTGAACGTCAGGAACGTGCGCGGCGACATGGTCCCGCTGTCGACGTTCGCGAGGGTCGAATGGTCCAAGGGCCCGACCCAGGTGGTGGGCTACAACGGCTATCCGGCGGTACGGCTGAGCGGCCAGGCTGCGCCCGGCTACTCGTCCGGCGACGCGATCGCGGAGATGGAACGGCTCGCCGCGGAACTGCCGGCCGGGTTCGGCTATGAATGGACCGGCCAGTCGCTGCAGGAGATCCAGTCCTGCGCCCAGGCGCCGATCCTGATCGCGCTCAGCATCGTCTTCGTGTTCCTGCTGCTTGCGGCCCTCTACGAAAGCTGGTCGATCCCGCTGGCGGTGATGCTCGTGGTGCCGCTGGGGGCGATGGGGTCGGTCATCGCGGTGACCCTCCGCGGCATGCCCAACGACGTCTACTTCCTGGTCGGTCTCATTGCCATCATCGGCCTGTCGTCCAAGAACGCCATCCTGATCGTGGAGTTCGCGAAGGACCTGCTCGCCGAGGGGCGGTCGCTGTTCGACGCGACGGTCGAGGCCGCACACCTGCGGTTCCGCCCGATCATCATGACCTCGCTCGCCTTCTCATTCGGCGTCCTGCCGCTGGCCATTGCGGTGGGTGCCAGCGCGGCCAGCCAGAACGCGATCGGTACCGGGGTCATCGGCGGAATGCTGTCGGCGACGGCCTTCGGGGTGCTGTTCATTCCCGTGTTCTTCGTCGTCGTGATGCGACTGGTGGCTCGCCGGAGGCCGTCGGACGATGCTGCCGCGGGCGTTACCGAACCGGCCGCGGGCGGCGACGGAGATACGCCGGCCGAGCCGCTGCCCGAGCAGCGCTGACCGGCCTTCACGCGCCGGACAGCGGCGGCATTCCGCCTGTCACGCGCTGCGCCTTGGGTCGGGCGTCGCGGCAAGCGACCGGCCACGGCGCTGGCTGACCGCAATTCCGGCGAGGATCAGTGCCATGCCGGTGATCATCGCCGGCGTCACCGCCTCCTCCAGGGCCACCGCACCGACCACGACAGCAAATACCGGTATCAGATAGTTCGACAGCGACACGAACGCCGCGCCGGCGCGGGCGAGGAGACGGTACAGCACCAGCGAGGCAACCGCGGTCGGCAGCAGCCCCAGCCCGGTGACCGCCAGCGAGGCCTCCAGCGTCAACCCGGCATACCCCGCCGGGTCCTCGAGGATCGCGATCGGCACGGCGAGGACAGCGGAGGCGATGGCGACGGCGGTCGCCAGGCTGAGCACGCTCTCGCGCGGGGCAAGCCGGGCCACCGGCCCGTGCAGGCCGTAGGAGACCGTGGCGCCGAGAATGGCGACCTGGCCCCAGAAGGCGAGGCCGTGGCCCTCCAGCTTGAGCAGGTTTTCAGGCCCGAGCAGGACCACCGCGCCTGCCAGCCCGATGACGAACCCGGCCGCCTTGAGCGGCGTGATCGGTTCGTCCGGCAGCATGAAGTGCGCGGTGATCAGGATCGACAGCGGCACCAGCGACATGCAGATCCCGGCAAGCCCCGAGGCGATGTACTGGGTGCCCCACGAGATGAGCATGAACGGCACGATGTAGCCGATGATCGCGAGCCAGACGTACCACGACCACGGCCCGAGGCCTCGCGGCAGCCGTTCGCCGCGCGCCGCCAGCACGGCGGCGAGCACGGCCGCGCCCACCACCATGCGCCCGAGCACCAGCCAGGCGGGTGAAAGCGTCTCGACGGCGACCTTCACCATCGCGAAGGACGATCCCCAGCAGACCACGAGCACCATCAGCAGCACCCAGTCCTCGAGGCTGCGGCGGGCGGCGATGGTCTCGGTCATGGCTGGCGAACGTCAGGCGCGACGCGTCAGGAGCCTGGCTTCTGGCGCGGCCGGGTTCATCACATCACGGCCTTCAGCGCGTCAAGCAGGCGCTCGGTATCCGCGTCCGTGTTGTAGAGGTGCGGCGTGACGCGCATCGAGTCGCCCCGCACGCTGACGAAGACGTTGCGTTGGGCGAGTGCCGGCAACAGGCCATCCGGCAGGCCGCCGGGGAACCTGAGGCCGAGGAAATGTCCGGCCCGAAGATGCGACGGGCCGACCGTCAGGCCGAGTTCCGCTGCCGCGTCGGCAATTGCGGCAGTGCGCGCCGCAAGGGTCGTTGCGATCGCGTCGGTGCCCCAGGCAAGGATCTGCTCGAGCGCGGCGGCAGCCATCGGCATCAGCTGGAAGTTGGCCCGCTCCCCCATGTCGAACCGCCGCGCCCCCGGTTGCCAGTCATCCCGGTAGGAGACGAGGCCGGAGAAGTCCTCCGACCCTGCCCTCGTGATCCAGTTGTGCTCGAGCGGACGTCCCTGTTGCCGGCCAGGCGCGACATAGAGGAACCCGAGGCTGTAGGGGCCGAGCAACCACTTGTAGGTCGCCGCCACGAGGAAGTCCGGGGCAATGCGACCGACGTCCAGCGGCATCGCCCCCAGTGACTGGGTGGCGTCCACGACCAGCGCGGCACCCTGGGCGCGGGCGGCTTCGGATACCGCCTCGAGGTCAACCATGCTGCCGTCGGTCCAGTGGCAGTGGGCAAGCGCGACGATCGCGGTCCGCTCGCCGATCGCCTCCAGCAGCGCCGCCGTCCAGTCGGTTCCCGGGCGGTTCCCCGACCGCGCTTCCGCCCTCGACACGGTGCGGATCGTGGCCCCGGTACGGTCGGCAAGGTCGGTCCAGGCATAGACGTTGGAGGGAAACTGGTCCTCGAGCAGCACGATCTCGTCGCCACGTGCGACCGGCAGGTTGCAGGCGGCGACGGCGATGCCGTAGGAAGCCGACGGGACTATGGCGATGTCGCCTGCGTCGGCACCGATCAGGCGCGCAAACAGCGCCCGGCCGCGCTCGGCGCCGCTGAAGAAGTCTTCCGGGTACAGACGCCACGGGCTCACCTTGGTCTCGATACCCTCCCGCCCGGCATCGGCCACCGTCTTCATCAGCGGCGACATGTACGCACAGTTCAGGTAGGCGATGTCATCAGGGATGTCGAACAGGTGGCGCTGGCAAGGCAGCATGGCAGGTGTCCTGACGAGAGGGGCGACGGCAACCAGGGGCAAGCGCTGTGGCATAGCGGATTTGCCGCCATCACGGCAAGTCCGCCGCCCGCAACGCCCCCGCCGGCGTCAGTTGACACCCGCAGCCACGTACTCCCGCCGCGCCCACGGCGGCAATTGACACGCGCCGCCATTGCGCCTATCAGCCGCCGCGGGACACCCCTCCCCACCGAGGGGCAGCTATCTGGAAGGGTGGCACGCCATGATCGACGCGCTCAAGCCGGCCACACGGCCGCGCAATCCCCATTTCTCGTCCGGACCGTGCGCCAAGCCGCCAGGCTGGCGTCTCGACGCCCTGTCCGGGGCCCTGGTGGGACGGTCCCATCGCTCGACCGAGGGCAAGGCGCGGCTCCAGCAGCTGATCGAGCTGACGCGGGAGCTTCTGCGCGTCCCCGACGGTCACCGCATCGGCATCGTCCCCGCGTCCGACACCGGCGCGTTCGAGATGGCGTTGTGGTCTCTCGTCGGACCGCGCGGCGTCGATGCACTCGCTTGGGACAGTTTCGGCAAGGGCTGGGTCAGGGACCTGCAAGACGAGCTGAAGGTCAACGACCTGCGCGTCTTCGACGTCGGCTACGGCGAACTGCCCGACCTTTCGCAGGTGGAGTTCGACCGCGACGTGGTGTTCACCTGGAACGGAACGACGTCCGGCGTGTCGATCCCCGGTACCGACTGGATCGCCGCCGACCGCGACGGCCTTACCATCTGCGACGCCACCTCGGCGGTCTTCGCCCGCGTGTTCGACTGGTCGAAGCTCGATGTCGTCACCTACTCCTGGCAGAAGGTGATGGGCGGCGAGGCCGCGCACGGCATGCTGATCCTCAGCCCCCGCGCGGTGGAGCGGCTGGAGTCCCACCGCCCCGCCTGGCCGATGCCGAAGGTCTTCCGGCTGGTGAAGCAGGGGCGCCTGAACGAGGACATCTTCCGCGGGCTCACCATCAACACGCCGTCGATGCTGTGCGTGGAGGATCACATCCACGGCCTCAAGTGGGGACTGTCGCTCGGCGGCCTCGATGCGCTCGTCGCCCGCTGCGATGCCAATGCCGCCATTATCGACCGCTGGATCGAAGGCACTTCGTGGGCGCGGCACCTGGCCCGCGATCCGGCGACCCGCTCCAACACCTCGGTGTGCTTCGAGATCATCGATCCCGACGTCATGGCCATGGCGGCCGAGGGCCGGTGGACATTCGTCCGCGAGCTTGCCGGACGCCTCGCCGAGGAAGAGGTGGCGTACGACATCGTCGCCCACCGGGATGCGCCGCCGGGGCTTCGGGTGTGGACAGGCGCCACCGTCGAAGGCGCCGACCTGGAGGCGCTGCTGCCGTGGCTCGACTGGTCGTTCAACGAGACCCGCGCCGCGCGTATCGCGGCGGCTTGAGGGCGATCCCGTGGCTCCGCGCGTTCTCATTGCCGACGAGCTCAGCCCGCGTGCGCTCGAGGTATTCGCGGCCCGCGGCATCGAGGCCGATGTCAGGACCGGCCTTGACCGCGAGGCGCTGATCGAGGCCATTCCCGACTATGACGGACTGGTCGTGCGATCAGCGACCAGGGTGACGGCAAAGGTCATCGACGCCGCCGATCGCCTCCGGGTGATCGGCCGTGCCGGCATCGGTGTCGACAACATCGATCTGCCGGCAGCCACCGCCAAGGGCGTGATTGTCATGAACACGCCATTCGGCAACTCGATCACCACGGCGGAGCACGCGATCTCGCTGATGCTCGCGCTGGCCCGCCAGATACCGGCGGCGGACCGGTCCACCCGCGCCGGCAAATGGGAGAAGAACCGCTTTGTCGGCGTCGAGATCACCGGCAAGACGCTGGGCATCATCGGCTGCGGCAACATCGGCTCCATCGTCGCCGACCGGGCACTCGGCCTGAAGATGCGGGTGATTGCCTACGACCCCTTCCTGTCGCCCGAGCGTGCCGTCGAACTGGGGGTGGAGAAGGTCGAGCTCGACGCGCTGTTGTCGCGCGCCGACTTCATCTCGCTGCATACCCCCCTCACCGACAAGACCCGGAACATCATCGACCGCAAGGCGCTGGCGCGGACGCGGCGCGGGGTGCGGATCATCAACTGCGCACGCGGCGGATTGATCGTCGAGGCCGACCTGAAGGACGCGCTCCTCTCCGATCACGTTGCTGGCGCCGCCCTCGACGTCTACGAGCAGGAGCCGGCGATCGACAACCCGTTGTTCGAGCTGGAAAACGTGATCTGCACGCCGCATCTCGGCGCATCGACCCGCGAGGCGCAGGAGAACGTCGCGCTGCAGATCGCCGAGCAGATAGCCGACTACCTGACGTCGGGCGCCGTCACCAACGCCCTCAACATGCCGTCGATCTCGGCCGAGGAGGCGCCGAAACTCGCGCCGTACGTCAGGCTGGCCGAACAGCTCGGCCTGTTCGCCGGCCAGCTGACCGAATCGAGCATCGCGTCGATCGACGTGGAATACGCCGGCGAGGTCGCGGAGATGAACACCAGGGCGCTGACGGCGGCGCTGCTGACCGGGCTGCTCAGGCCGATGCTGGAAGAAGTGAACATGGTGAGCGCACCGGTGCTGGCGCGCGAACGCGGCATCGGGGTGAACGAGATCCTCCGCGGCCAGCACGGCGCCTACGGCACCTATGTCCGCCTCACCGTGCGAACCGAGCGGCAGGAACGCTCGGTCGCCGGCACGGTGTTCTCAGACGGCAAGCCGCGCATCATCCAGGTCAAGGGCATCAACATGGAAGCCGAACTCGGTCGGCACATGCTCTATGTCACCAACGAGGACCGGCCTGGCTTCATCGGTTCGCTCGGCACCATCCTCGGCAATGCCGGCGTCAATATCGCGACCTTCAATCTCGGCCGCCAGACGCGCGGCGGCAAGGCGATCGCCCTGATCGAGATCGACGAGCCGATCTCGGATGATGTGCTGGACGCGGTGCGCGCGCTGCCGCATGTCCATCAGGTCAAACCACTCGTGTTCTGAGAAAGCGGGAGAGTCATGGCAAACGTGGCGGTGGTCGGCGCCCAGTGGGGCGACGAGGGCAAGGGCAAGATCGTCGACTGGCTCTCCGAGCGCGCCGACGTGGTGGTGCGCTTCCAGGGCGGCCACAACGCGGGGCACACGCTGGTCATCGATTCCACCATCTACAAGCTCAGCCTCCTGCCGTCCGGCATCGTCCGGCCGGGCAAGCTTTCAATCATCGGCAACGGCGTGGTCATCGACCCGTGGGCGCTCGTCGACGAGATCGGCCGCCTCGAACAGCTCGGGGTCAGCATCAGTCGCGACAATCTCCGGATCGCGGAGAATGCGACGTTGATCCTGCCGCTGCACCGGGAGCTGGATGCGTTGCGCGAGGCGGCCGCCGGCAAGGCGAAGATCGGCACGACCGGACGCGGCATCGGACCGGCCTACGAGGACAAGGTGGGCCGGCGCGCCATCCGGGTCATGGACCTCCAGAACCTGAACACGCTGGAATTCAAGATCGAGCGCCTGCTCGCCCATCACAACGCGCTCCGGCGCGGCCTCGGCGAGCCGGAGGTGAGTGGCGCGGAACTGTTTTCCCAGCTGGCGGAGATCGCGCCGTCGGTGCTCGAGTACGCCGACACCGTATGGAACCTCCTCGACGGGCTGCGCCGCCAGGGCCGGCGGATCCTGTTCGAGGGCGCCCAGGGAGCGCTGCTCGACGTCGACCACGGGACCTATCCGTACGTCACCTCGTCCAATACCGTCGCCGCCCAGGCGGCGACCGGCACCGGCATGGGCCCGGGCGCCATCGACTACGTGCTGGCGATCGTCAAGGCGTACACGACCCGCGTCGGATCCGGGCCGTTCCCGACCGAACAGGACAACGAGATCGGCAGGACCCTCGGCGAGCGCGGCAGGGAATTCGGCACCGTGACAGGCCGGCGGCGCCGCTGCGGCTGGTTCGATGCGGTGCTGGTTCGCCAGGCGATCAAGACCTCCGGGGCCAATGGCGTCGCGCTCACCAAACTCGACATCCTGGACGGCATGAGCGAGCTGAAGGTGTGCGTCGGCTACCGCCTTGATGGGCGCGAGATCACGCACCTTCCCTCGTCACAGGGCGCCCAGGCCCGGGTCGAGCCGATCTACGAGACGCTGGAAGGCTGGAGCGGCTCGACCGCCGGCGCCCGATCGTGGGCCGAGCTTCCCGCCCAGGCCGTGAAGTACGTGCGCCACATCGAGGAACTGATCGAAGCGCCGGTGGCCCTGCTTTCGACCAGCCCCGAGCGGAACGACACCATCCTGATGCGCGACCCGTTCGAGGACTGATCCTGAACCTTGTCGACACTGGAACGTTGCATGGGTTCATGCCATCATGCACGACCTTTGCAGCGGTTCCACGGACACGCCTGATAGCGGGACATGGCCGACGACGAACGAAAACAGGGCAACAACAAGGGGCGGACACCGCGCAAGCCGTCTTCCGACCCGGGCTGGCTGGACCGCAAGCAGCAGTATAACCTCTGGTATGTTGTCCTGGCCGTGTTCGCGGTCCTGCTGATCCAGTCGGTCTGGACCAGCTACCAGACCATCGAACACCTGCCGTACAGCCAGTTCCGGTCCCTGCTCGAGGCCGGAAAGGTTGCCGAGGTCACGGTCACCGAAAACGAGATCCGGGGCCGGCTCCGGGAACCGATCGACGGCAAGGAACTGTTCGTCACCCAGCGCGTCGATCCCGATTTCGCCGCCGAGCTCGAGCGTTACAACGTGGAGTTCGCCGGTGCCCGGGAGAACACCTTCCTCACCGACCTCCTGTCGTGGATCATCCCGATCCTGTTCTTCTTCGCCCTGTGGATGTTCGTGTTCCGCAGGATCGCCGAACGCCAGGGTTTCGGCGGGCTGATGAACGTCGGCAAGTCGAAGGCGAAGGTGTACGTGGAAACCGAAACCGGGGTCACCTTCGACGACGTGGCGGGGGTCGACGAGGCCAAGGCCGAGCTCCAGGAGGTTGTCAACTTCCTCAAGGACAAGGAGAAGTACGGCAGGCTCGGCGCACGGATCCCCAAGGGCATTCTTCTGGTCGGCCCGCCGGGCACCGGCAAGACCCTGTTCGCGCGGGCGGTTGCCGGCGAGGCGGGGGTACCGTTCTTCTCCATTTCCGGCTCCGAGTTCGTCGAGATGTTCGTCGGCGTCGGCGCTGCCCGGGTCCGGGACCTGTTCGAGCAGGCGCGCAAGGCCGCTCCCTGCATCATCTTCATCGACGAGCTCGATGCGCTGGGACGCGCTCGCGGCGGTCCGGGCGGCTATGGCGGCGGCCATGACGAGAAGGAGCAGACGCTGAACCAGCTCCTTGCCGAACTCGACGGCTTCGATCCGCGCGAGGGCATCGTGCTGCTGGCGGCAACGAACCGGCCCGAGGTGCTTGACCCGGCGCTGATGCGTGCCGGCCGGTTCGACCGCCAGGTGGTGGTTGACCGGCCTGACCGCGCCGGCCGCGTGGCAATCCTCAAGGTGCACGTCAAGAAGATCAAGATCGACCCCTCGGTCGATCTCGACGAGATCGCCGCCATCACCCCCGGTTTCAGTGGCGCCGACCTCGCCAACCTCGTCAACGAAGCGGCAATCGTCGCCACCCGGCGCAACGCCGACAGCGTCACGAAGGAGCATTTCACCGCCGCGGTGGAACGCATCGTCGCGGGGATGGAAAAGAAGAGCCGCGTCCTCAACGACAGGGAACGCGAGGTGGTGGCGCACCATGAAATGGGGCACGCGCTGGTGGCGGCGAGCCTGCCCAACGTGGACCCGGTGCACAAGGTCTCGATCATCCCCCGCTCGATCGGCGCGCTCGGCTACACCATGCAACGGCCCACCGAGGACCGGTTCCTGATCACGACCGCGCAGCTGAAGGACCGCATGGCCGTGCTGATGGCAGGCCGGGCGGCGGAAGACCTGATCTACGGCGAAATCTCGACCGGCGCCGCCGACGATCTCGACAAGGCAACCGAGATCGCGCGGCAGATGGTGACCCGGTTCGGCATGACCGAAAGCCTCGGCCACGTGGTTTACGATCCGCAGCGCCAGAGCTACCTCGGCGAACGGGTGATCGGCGTTTCGCCCAAGAGTTATTCGGAGGAGACCGGCCGCGAGATCGACATGGCCGTACGCAAGCTGGTCGACGAATCCTTCGAACGGGCGAAGGCCCTGCTCACCAAGCGGCGCAAGGATCTCGTCGCCGGCGCCAAGCTCCTGCTGGAGAAGGAGACGATCACGCCGGAGGACTTCCCGCCGATCCGGCAGGTCGGCGAGGCCGTCCAGGCCGCGGAGTAGCCCCAAGCGTCAGGCGCTTCGTGAACCGACCGCCCTTAGCGGGGTGACCCGGAGCGCTGTGATCTGGTGGCGCTTGCGGCGCAACACCTGAAACCGGTAGCCGTGGAAGGTGAACGCCTGGCCGACGTCGGGAATCATCCGCGCCTCGTGGATGACAAGCCCGGCAATCGTGGTCGCCTCGGTATCGGGCAGATCCCAGTCCATCACGCGGTTGAGATCGCGGATCGGCGTGGCGCCTTCCACGAACACGCTGCCGTCCTGCAACTGCCGGATCCCGGTATGGACGATATCGTGCTCGTCGACGATGTCGCCGACGATCTCCTCCAGGATGTCTTCCAGCGTGATCAGCCCCATCACCTCGCCGTACTCGTCGACGACAAGGGCGAAGTGGCTCTTGCGCTTGAGAAAGGCATTGAGCTGATCGATCACGCCCGTGGTGTCGGGCACGAACCATGGCGATGCACAGATTCCGGCCACGTCGATCGCATCGGCCTCGCCGCCGGCCTCATGGATGGCCCGCAGCAGGTCCTTGGCATGCAGGACGCCGACTATGTTGTCCGGATTGTCGCGCCACGCCGGCAGCCGCGTATGCCCGCTTTCCAGGACCCGTTCGACGATCTCCTTCACCGGCCGGTCGATATCGATCGACTGCATCTTCGTGCGGTGGACCATCAGATCGGAGACTTCCAGTTCGCGCAGGTCGAGAATGCCGCCCAGCATGTCCCGGTCGCCCTTGACCACCGCGCCTTCCAGGTGGTGCAGGTGGATCGCCCCGCGAAGCTCCTCGCGTGCCGACAGTATGTCCTGGGAGTCATCGATGCTGCTCCCCAGCAGCTTGAAGGTCCGTCGCACCACGAACTGCGCGGCTGCGGCAACCGGCGCCAGCAGGGCAACGGTGACGCGCAGCACAGGGGCGACCGCCAGCGCGGTCCGGTCCGCATTGAGGATGGCGTATGTCTTGGGCAGGATTTCAGAGAAGATGACGATCAGCGCCGTCATGATGACGGTGGCGTAGACCACGCCCGCATCGCCGAACAGCCGGACGAAGAGGCTGGTCGCCAGCGCCGACGCCAGAATGTTGACCATATTGTTGCCAAGGAGGATCGTGCCGATCAGCCGTTCGCGGGCGGCGATCAGCCGCTGGACGATGGCTGCGCGGCGGTTGCCCTGGCGTTCCAGCTCGTGCATCCGCGCGCGCGACGTCGCGGTCAGCGCGGTTTCCGACCCGGAGAAGAAGGCTGACAGGATCAGCAGCCCGAGAATTGCGCCGAGTGTGAGGCCCAGCGACAGGGTCATGGCCGACCGAACTCCTCACCGAGAAAGGCTAGTATCTGCGCCTCGTCGACATCGGGCGCGACGAACGCCTCGCCGATGCCGCGCACCAGCACCAGCGTGATCCGGCCGCCGCGGGTCTTCTTGTCCTGGCGCATGAGCTCGAGGAATTCCTCCCGGGTCGGCAGCGCGGCGGCAACGGTCCGTGGGGTGACCGGCAGCCCGGCGGCGGCAAGGTGGCGCTCGACGCGGGCGGCAGTCCCGGCAGCACACAATCGCAGCCGTTCCGAGAAGCGGAACGCCATCGCCATGCCGATTGCCACCGCCTCGCCGTGGACAAGCCGGTCCGAGTAGCCGGTTACCGCCTCCAGCGCGTGGCCGAAGGTATGACCGAGGTTCAGCAAGGCACGGATGCCCGCTTCGCGCTCGTCGGCGGCGACGATCCGCGCCTTGGCGCGGCAGCTCGTTGCGATTGCGTGAATGCGCGCAAACGTCTCGCCGGCGAACAGCGATGACCGGTACTCTTCCAGCCACGCGAAGAAGCCGGCATCACCCAGAAGGCCATACTTGACGACTTCCGCGTAGCCGGCGCGAAATTCCCGTTCCGGCAGGGTATCGAGCAGCCCGGTATCGGCGATGACGGCCAGCGGTTGGTGGAACGCACCGACCAGATTCTTGCCGTGATCGGTGTTGATTCCCGTCTTGCCGCCGACCGAGGAGTCCACCTGGGCGAGCAGGGTCGTCGGTATTTGCACGAAGTCGACGCCGCGCCGCACGATCGCGGCAGCAAATCCTGCCAGATCGCCGATCACCCCGCCGCCGAAGGCGACGATCACATCGCCCCGTTCGACGTCCGCATCAAGCAGGGCGGACACCAGGCGCTCCAGCCCCGCAAAGCTCTTCGTGCGCTCCCCGGGCGGCAGCACGACGGACGATGATGCGATGCCCTCGGCCTCAAGCGCCGCCACGAGGCTCGGCAGGTGCAAGGCGGCTACAGTCTCGTCGGTGACGATGACAGTCTTCGGACGCCTGAGCAGCGGCGATACGAGTCGCCCGGTCCGGCCCAGCAACCCGCGGCCGATGTGGATCGAATACGCGCGCGCACCGAGGTCGACAAGCACCTCGGCGGCCACGTCCTCTCTTGCTGTCTCAGTCACGGGTTCCACTGCACGCTTCCTGCACCGCGCCACCGACAACTACTGGCACGGACTGTCCTGCTCCATGAGCAGGTATTCTGACAAGCGATCGATGATGTCATGGACGATCATCTCGTGCGGGGCATCGCGACTGTCGACCACCACGTCGGCGAGAGCATACACCGGATGCCGTTCGACCATCAGCCGCTGGAGTATCTCGGCGCGATTTCCGTTCTGCAGGAGAGGCCGGTTGCTGCGCCGCGACACCCGCTTGAGCAGGAGATCGACCGGTGCCCGCAACCAGACGGACACGCCATGCTCCTTGACCCTTGCGCGGGTTTCACTGTTCATGTAGGCGCCGCCGCCGGTAGCCAGCACCCGCGGACCGCTTTCAAGCAGGCGCGCGATGACCCTTCGCTCGCCGTCGCGGAAGTACTGCTCGCCATGATCGGCGAAAATCTCGGGAATCGTCTTGCCGGCGGCCTTTTCTATCTCCACGTCCGCGTCGGTGAACGGCAGCTCGAGGTGCCGCGCGAGCCTCCGCCCCACCGACGACTTGCCGGCCCCCATCAGCCCGACGAGCACGATGCTGCGGTTGCCGAGGGCTTCCTTGATCGAGGCGATCCGCGCCGCCGTGGCCGAGTGGTCCATGGTGTCGTGCTCTCCGAACGGCTTGTAGCGTGACCGGCACGGCAACCTCAAGGGCCACCGGGCGGGTCTCCGGCATTCAGGGTTTGCTTCGACAGCCTCCACATGCAAGATAAGGGTTCACCAGATCGACCATGAGCATTGCGGCCTGGGTCCGCAGGGGATCGAAGACGCAACCAACGTGGAAGTCCCGTGCCCGCAACTTTCCGTTTAATTCTGGTGCTTATCGTACTCGGCGGGCTCGCCTACGCGGCGAGTTACTTCATCGGCAACTTCTACAAGCCCGAACCCCGCGAGATCGTGACACCGGTTCCCGATGACCGCTTCGCGAACTGACGCCGCATGGCACCTGGTAGAAGGCTTCCTCGAAATGATGAGCGCCGAGCGTGGCGCGGCGGCGAACACGCTCGAGAGCTACGCCAGGGACCTCTCCGACTACACGACGTTCCTGTCGGCAAGGCGGTCGACCCCTGAAACAGCGCGGGCACAGGACATTCGCGACTATCTCGCCGATATAGAAAGACGCGGCCTTGCCGCGACCACGGCCGCCCGGCGGATATCCGCCATCCGCCAGTTCCACCTTTATCTGCTTGCCGAAGGTGTGTGCACCGACAATCCCGCCCAGGCGATCGACAGCCCGCGATCGGGGCGTCGCCTGCCGAAGGTCCTCGGTGAGGACGATGTCAGCCGCCTGCTGGAACAGGCTGCCATCGACTGTGATCAAGCCACTGGCCCGGCGCGGCTGCGGGCTCTCAGGATGCAGTGCCTTCTGGAACTGCTTTACGCCACCGGCCTGCGGGTCTCGGAGCTCGTAGCACTGCCGATCGGCGCCGTGAGCGGCGACCAGCGCCTGCTCACCGTCATCGGCAAGGGCAGAAAGGAGCGCATGGTACCCGTCGGCCATTCGGCGCGCCAGGCGATCACCCGCTATCTGGAGGCCCTGCGCGAGGCGTCATCGGGCGGGCTCGATGCACGGGCCCCGCTGTTTCCGTCACGCGGCAGTACCGGCCGGTTGACGCGGCAACGGTTTGCGCAGGAACTGAAGGCTCTCGCGGCACGTAGCGGCATTGCACCGGATCGCGTCTCTCCGCATGTACTCCGCCATGCGTTTGCCAGCCACCTGCTTGCCCGTGGAGCCGATCTGCGCTCCCTTCAGCAGATGCTCGGACACGCCGACATCTCGACCACCCAGATCTACACTCACGTCCTCGAGGAACGGCTGCGGGAGCTGGTGGAGACCCATCACCCGCTTGCCCGCGGACGCCTCGCAAGTTGACACGGTTGGTGATGGCGGTCACTGTCCGGCCGCCCGTCGTTGCCTGGAGGGCCCGGGGTTCCTGTCTGTTGAGCGTACCGCGTACCGATCTTTAGCCCGTCTCCACCATGCGCACCTATCTCGACTTCGAAAAACCCGTCGCCGAACTGGAGGCGAAGATTGCCGAGCTGAAGGCGTTGTCGGCAAACGATGCGACGATGTCGATCGACGACGAGGTCCGGCAACTGGAGGAGAAGGCGGCGGCAAGCCTGCGCGACATCTATCGCAACCTGACGCCGTGGCAGAAGACGCAGGTCGCCCGGCATCCTGACCGGCCGCATTTCCGCGACTACGTCGAAGCGATGATCGAGGACTTCACGCCGCTCGCCGGCGACCGCAAGTTTGGCGAGGACCGGGCGATAATCGGTGGTCCGGGACGGTTCCGGGGACAACCGATTATGATCATCGGTCAGGAAAAGGGCCATGACACCGAATCCCGCATCCGCCATAACTTCGGAATGGCGCGACCGGAGGGCTACCGCAAGGCGGTGCGCCTCATGCAGATGGCGGAGCGGTTCTCGCTGCCGGTGCTGACGATGGTCGACACTGCTGGCGCCTATCCGGGGATCGGTGCCGAGGAACGTGGCCAGTCGGAAGCCATCGCCCGGTCGACGGACTGCTGCCTCTCGCTCCGCGTACCCCTGGTTTCGGTGATCATCGGCGAGGGCGGGTCGGGCGGCGCGGTGGCGATTGCCACCGGAAACAAGGTGCTCATGCTCGAGCACGCGATCTACACCGTTGCATCGCCCGAGGCATCGGCGTCGATACTGTGGAGAGATTCCGGCCGCGCGAAGGACGCCGCGACCGCGATGAAGATTACCGCCCAGGACCTCGAGCGGCTGGGTGTGATCGACGAGATCATTCCCGAACCGCTTGGCGGCGCCCATCGCAAGCCGGAGGAAACGATTGCCTCAACGGCAGAGGCCATAGGCCGGGCGTTTGCAGCCCTGCACAATCTTGATCCCGATGCGCTCCGCGAGCATCGTCGCGAGAAGTTTCTCGCCATGGGCACGCAACTCTGACAACCGGCGTCCTGCCTTCATTCCGCCGTGTTTGCCGCAAATGTAGGTGCCCTGCGCAGCATGCTTAAAAGCATGGTAACCTGAACGGGAAACAGTGGGGACCTGCAGGCGACATCAGCGCAGCACGGGGACGGGCAAGGGGATGAACTGGCGGGGATTGTTCGGCGTATTTCTGACTGTCTGCACGGCGCTTGCGCTGGCGGGCTGCCTTTCCGAGACTCCCAAGCACCTGAAGCCGCTGTCGGAGGAGACCAAGGCACTCCTTGCCGAAAAGGGCTTAAAGGAAGGTGCGGCGATGTTCGTTCGCATCTTCAAGCAGGACGCCGAACTCGAGGTCTGGCTGGCTGCCGACGACGGTCGGTATCACCACTTCAAGACCTACGACATCTGCTACTGGTCCGGGGACATCGGTCCGAAGGAACGCGAGGGCGACAAGCAGGCCCCGGAAGGCTTCTACGTGGTCACGCCCGGGCAGATGAACCCGTGGAGCAAGTATCATCTCGCCTTCAACATCGGGTATCCGAACGCCTACGACCGCTCTTTCGGCCGCACCGGCCAGCATCTCATGGTGCACGGCGGGTGCCGCTCGGCCGGCTGCTATGCAGTGACCGACGAGAACGTGCAGGAGATCTTCTCGCTTGCTCGCGACGCGTTCCTGGCCGGTCAGCGGGAGTTTCATGTCCATGCCTTCCCGTTCCGCATGACCGAAGCAAACCTCGCGATCTACCGCAACCATCGGTGGTATGACTTCTGGAAGAACCTCAAGGAAGGATATGACCTGTTCGAAAGAAATCGTCGGCCGCCGATCGTTGGCGCGAAAGACGGCCGCTACGTGTTCTTCGACAGGAGCGATGACGTTCCGCGGGAATTCACGAAGGTATCCAGCGCCGGCGATCCCAAGCGGCCGCGCCTGATCACGGGATGGTCTGCCGCTTCACCAGCACCGGTAGCCGCCGCGACGTTTTCGGAATGACCGGCCACTGCAGGAACAGCAACCCGCATGGCGGGGAGAACCATACGGTTGTGAATGCTCCGGTCCCGCGCTATTGCGTGGTCGCGGATGCACGGCAGCGGATGTCGATCTGCACACAGCACCAACCACAGACCCGGACCGCGGCATGTACGGAGTCCGGCCGAGGGGAGTTCGAGCATTGAAGATCATTGTGACGGGTGGCGCCGGTTTCATCGGGTCGGCAGTCTGCAGGCATCTGATCGCAAACACCGAGCATCAGGTGGTGAACGTCGACAAGCTGACCTATGCGGCCAATCTGGCGTCGCTCGAGCCTGTTGCGGGCTCCAACAGGTACCGCTTCGTCAAGCTCGACATCTGTGATGCGGCAGGGCTACGGGCGCTGTTCGATGCCGAACAGCCCGATGCGGTGCTCCATCTTGCGGCTGAAAGTCACGTCGATCGCTCGATCGATGGTCCGGCGGAATTCATTCGTACCAACATCATGGGCACGTATGCGCTTCTCGAAGCCGCCCGCGCCTACTGGAACGGCCTGAGCGGTCCCCGGGCCGACCGGTTCCGCTTCCATCACGTCTCGACCGACGAGGTCTACGGGGATCTGCCGCTCGACGAAGGGATCTTCACCGAGGAGACCCCGTACGATCCGAGTTCGCCCTATTCCGCCAGCAAGGCGGCAGCCGATCATCTCGTTTCGGCATGGCACAGGACCTACGGGCTGCCGGTGCTGCTGTCGAACTGCTCCAACAACTACGGACCGTACCACTTCCCCGAGAAGCTCGTACCGCTGATGATCCTGAACGCGCTCGAGGAACGGCCGCTGCCGGTCTACGGTGAAGGCCGCAACGTGCGCGACTGGCTGTACGTCGAGGATCATGCCGCCGCCCTGGAGGCCATTCTCACCCGCGGCACAATAGGCGAAAGCTACAATGTCGGCGGCCGCGCCGAACGCTCCAACCTGCAGGTCGTGCATGCCATCTGCGACCTGATGGACGAGTTGAGACCGCGCCGCGGCGGCGACAGCTACCGGTCGCTGATCACCTTCGTCGCCGACCGGCCCGGACACGATCTCCGCTATGCGATCGACCCGAGCAAGATCGAAACGGGTCTCGGATGGCGCGCCCGCGAGAGTTTCGAAACCGGTATCAGGCGGACGGTCGAGTGGTATCTCGCCAACGAGAGCTGGTGGCGACCGATCCGTGAGAAGAACTACGCGGGTGAACGGCTGGGGCTCTTGCGGGCCGCAGGCTGATCGGCATGGCCACTCCTGCCGTTCTCGTCGTCGGCCGTTCGGGGCAGCTTGCCTCTGCGCTGGCCGGCAGCCCGCACGGCGCCGGGCTGAACGTGCGCTGCCTCGGCCGGCCCGACGTCGACCTGCTCGAGCCTGGCTCGATCGCCACGGCACTCGACCGCATCAGGCCGGACATCGTCGTCAACGCCGCCGCCTACACCGCCGTGGACCGCGCCGAGGAGGAGCCGGATGTCGCCATGAGGATAAACGCCGACGCTCCCGGCGAGATCGCCCGGTGGTGCGCGGGCCGGGACGTGGCGATGGTCCACGTGTCGAGCGACTACGTGTTTCGCGGCGACAAGGACGGCGCCTATGTGGAGGACGACCCGGTCGATCCGCAGGGCGCCTACGCACGATCCAAGGCGCGCGGGGAAGACGCGGTTCGCGATGTCCTGCCGCAGCACGTGATCCTGCGTACCGCCTGGGTCTACGCAGCCGGCGGCCACAACTTCGTCCGGACAATGCTGCGCCTCGGCGCCGAGCGTGACGAACTTTCGATCGTCGACGATCAGCGCGGTTGCCCGACCTTTGCCGATGACCTCGCCGATGCCATCCTTCGCATCGCCCGCGAAGCGTTCGCCGGCAATGCCACCTGGGGCACCTACCACGCGGCGTCGCATCCGCCCGTGACCTGGTTCGGTTTTGCGAAGGCGATCTTCGCCCGCGCCTCCGAGCACGGCGCGGCAACCCCGCGCCTCAGGGCGATATCAACCGCGGAGTTCCCGACTCCCGCCCGCAGGCCCGCCAATTCGGTCCTCGACTGCGGCAAGCTCCAGGACGACTACGGCATCGTATTGCCCGAATGGCCGGATAGCCTCGACGTGTGCATCGGGCGTCTGCTCGGCGCGCGCAATGCGGGTACGGCTTGAACAAGGAAGCACGATGAAGGGTATCATTCTCGCCGGAGGCAGCGGAACCAGGCTCTATCCGGCAACGCTGTCCGTGTCGAAGCAGCTGTTGCCGGTCTACAACAAGCCGATGATCTACTATCCGTTGAGCATACTGATGCTCGCCGGAATCCGCGACATCCTCGTCATCTCCACTCCGCGAGACCTGCCCCACTTCGAACAGCTGCTCGGCGACGGGTCACTGTGGGGCCTGTCCATCAGCTATGCCGAACAGCCAAGTCCCGACGGGATCGCGCAGGCATTCCTGATTGGCGCCGACTTCATCGGCGGCAAGCCGTCGAGCCTGATCCTCGGCGACAACATATTCTACGGACACGGATTGACGGGACTGCTGCACCATGCCGCGTCGCGTACCGACGGGGCGACGGTGTTCGGGTACGAGGTCGATGACCCGGAGCGCTACGGCATCGTCGAACTGGACGGGGACGGACGTGCGTTGTCGATCGTCGAGAAGCCGCAGGCACCCCGCTCCCGGTGGGCGGTGACGGGGCTCTACTTCTACGACAGCGACGTGGTGGACATCGCCCGGTCGGTGAAGCCGTCTGCGCGCGGCGAACTCGAGATCACCTCGGTCAACGAGGTCTACCTCGCTGCCGGCAAGCTGTATGTGGAGCGCATGGGCCGCGGATATGCCTGGATCGACTCGGGGACCTTCGACAGTCTTCACGAGGCCTCCGCGTTCGTGCGCGCCATCGAACACCGGCAGGGACACCTGATCGGCGCGCCCGAGGAAATCGCCTTCACCCGCGGCTTCATCGACGCGGAGGGCCTTGAACGGGCGATCGCGAGACTGGGCAAGAGCTCGTACAGCAATGTCCTGAAGGACCTTCTGCGCGACCGGTGATCTTTTTCGAGGTCTGCCCCGAAATTGCCGGTTTCCGCCGCTACTGCCCGCCCTGTTCGCCGCCCCCGCCGGGGCATCCACTGCTAACCCGTTCGACTGCGTGTCCCGCAAGACGCGTGGATGCCGAAAGGATCGTTTCGAGCATGAAGACTACCTGGATCGCGGCCATGACGGCTGCAATCATTTCCGTTTCTGCCGCCTGCGGGACAGCGTCCGCGGAATCCCGGCTGTCCGGCAAGGAAATCAGGTCGCTGTTCCCCGGAAACTTCCAGGCGCGGGTGGACAATGCGATGAATGTGACCGTTCGCGCACACGCCAACGGGACGCTGGCCGGCGAGCTCATGGGCCGCCGCGACACCGGCATCTGGAGCATCAACGGCAACCAGCTGTGCATCCGCTGGAGCGTCTGGCTCGGCGGCACCACGAAGTGCCGCTACGTGGAACGTGCGGGCAACACCTTCCGGCTGGTCAGCGCATCGGGCAAGGTCGGGCTGGTCTTCGCGCGCTACTGACATCGGGCCGCGCGTTACCGGCCGTACCGCTCGGCCCGCCGGTCGACGGCCTCGTATCGGCCTCTTCGGGTGAAGGCCTCTTCGCCCCTATCGGAAGAGTCTCGCGTCGACGCGGTCGGAGGCGGAGCCCGTCGCATGCCAGCGCGGCTCGATGCCGCCGCAGGCGCGGGAGCATGTCTCGGCCCGCCGCAGGATGCCGAGCACTTCTGCGACATCGGGGCTGAGACCGGCACTCGCTTCGCGTGACCCGGGTGGGGCGTACTGGTTTGTCTCGTTCCGCATCGCTGTTCTCCATCAGTCGAGAACCATCATGCGGATTCCGTCTTAACCGGGCCCCAACGTTGCGTTCATCTGCCGTTCATGTGTGTGGACGGATGCGCGGCGGTTACTGGATCTGCTTCAGGGCCGCCGTGAACCCGATCAGCGTCACCGGTACGGTGATGGGCTTGCGCATCAGATTCTCGAAGGTGACCGACAGCACGTGTCCGGCCTTGAGCGACTGCAGCATCGCCTCGTCCATCGCGAAGGTGGCGATGCAGGCGCGCTCGTCGCAGAACTGAATTTCGGACTTCCTGGCCTTTCCCTTGTCGACCTGCAGCACCACGCCGGCCGGCAGGTAGACCTTGTGCGGCATGCCGACCAGCATGTGGGTCTGCTTGCCCCCCTTGAACTGGCGGACGATGACCGTGAGGAGATGCTGCCCCGTCTGCCGCACCGAGATCGTCTGGCTGATCTGGCAGTCGGACGGGTCACCTTCCCCGCACTTCGCAAGCCAGTTGGGTGCAACAGACTTCTTCACCTCGGTCTCCTCGGTCTGCGCCCACGACGGCGCTGCTGCACCACAGGCGAGGCACAGGACAAGGCACGAGAGGAGGGCGGCAGATCTCATGGCCGGAAGTTTCACATCGCGCGGCGTCCGAAGGCAAGTCGGTCGCTCGCCTGATGGGTGCCTGCGCGCTCCCGACAGGATTCGCGGGCGGCCGATCGGCAGGAGCATCGGAACGCCTTGCGCACGAAATCGTGAACGCCGGATGGTGGCACCGGCCGGCGGCAGCGGCCAAGCTCTATGGCGCTGGCGATTCGTAGTCCCGGATCGCGATGCGGACTGAAGCAAGACGGGAGGTGTTGCATCATGGCTTTCGGAACGAGTGGCGTCGTCCGGCTGGCGGCGGTCGTGATTGGTCTTTCGGTGATCTCCGGCGAAACGGCCGCGGCCGATCCGATAGAAGAGCGCCAGCAGGCAATGAAGACCATTGGAAGGGCGACCACGGACCTCGGCAAGATCCTCAAGGGCGAGATGGAGTTTTCGGGAGAAACCGTCGCCGCGCGCGCGGCCACCATCCTGGAGAACCTGTCTGCTGCCGAGCAGCTGTTTCCCGAAGGCAGCACCTCCGACGACAGCCGCGCCAAGCCCGAGATATGGCAGGATCTCGACGCCTTCGTCGCCGCACTGAACAACGCCAAGGAGAAGGCCGAGGCCGTGCAGGAAACCGGTCAGGCGAATGACGAAGCGGCCTTCAGGGCCGCGGTCGCGGAACTCGGTGGCGCGTGCAAGGGCTGCCACGACAAGTTCCGGAAGCCGGAAGACTGATGGCTTGCATCTTCAACTGACGCCCGCGCACGCCGCCAGGGTGACATGGTTCTCAAGGGTCTCGCAGGTCTCTGTGTGGCATTGGCTGTGGGGCTGATCGCCGCTGCGTGGCTGACGGCCCCACGCCCGTTTGATCCACATGCGCTGCCCGATCATCAGCCCGATCCGGTCAATGGAGAACGTCTGTTCGTCGTCGGCGGATGCATGGGATGCCATGCGCCGCCGGACGGCGCGGCCAATCCGGACCTGCCGATCGGCGGCGCGGCCCTCAAGACACCGGTCGGCGTGTTTTACCCACCCAACCTCACGCCGCACGAGGCAACCGGCCTCGGCAACTGGAGTGCGGCGGATTTCGTGAACGCGCTGATGAACGGGGCGTCTCCAGCCGGCGACCACTACTTTCCAAGCTTCCCCTACACGTCATACCGTCGCATGACGGTCGAGGACATGCTGGACATGTGGGCCTATCTCCGCACGTTGCCGCCGGTGGAGAACGCCGCCCCTCCCCACGACCTGCCGGTGGCGTGGCTCACACGTCCGCTTCTCGGTCTGTGGAAACTGCATGCCATGCCGGCACCGGGCTTCGTTCCCGACGGCGCCCAGCCGGAAAGCTGGAACCGCGGCGCCTATATCGTTCGCGGCCCGGGGCACTGCGGCGAGTGCCACACTCCCCGGGACATGCTGATGGCAATGGACGAGGAGCGGTTCCTTGCCGGCGGCCCCCATCCCGACGGCGAGGGCAAGGTACCGAGCCTGCGCGGGCTCATCGAGCGCAAGCGCTACGACAGTGCCGAGGAACTGTACGACGCGCTGAAGTACGGCGAGCTACTCGGCTACGACAGCGTGTCCAGCGGCGGCATGGGCAAGGTCCAGGAGGCTCTTGCCGCACTGCCCGAGGACGACCTGCGTGCGATCGTCGAGTACCTTGTCTCGCTGGAATGATGCCTCACGCCTCGTAGTAGTAGTTGGCCCTCCTGCCGAAGGCGATGCGACGCACCAGGCGCCGGGTGCGCTCGGATTGTCTCAGCGGCGTGGCAATCATCTCCGCCGTATCGACCGCGGCGACCTTGACGGCATCCAGAACCCGTGAGCGACCGGGGCCCGGCTGCGGCAGTCCCACCTTGCGCAGCATTGCGTCGGCAAAGCGGATCTTGTTCTGCCTCAGGACCTCGGGCGTCCTCCAGGTGACAGCGATGGACACGCAATAGTCGTCGCCGGTGCGTACCCAGTGCGGCGCCAGGTAGGGCACGAACACGCCATCCCCCGGATTCATCCGGAATACGGTGGCTCGTTCCTCGAAGCTCTCCTCGTAGTGCAGGTTGCGGTGCCGGTTGTGATCGATCTCAAGCGCCTCGTCCGATACCAGCGAACGATCATCGTTGTCGAAGACGTGCATGAACTTCTCGCCGCGGATCTGCAGCAGGAAGTTCTGTTCAGGATCGACATGAAAGGGCGTCACCGAGTTCGCGGACGAGATGAAGATGAACCCCCGCACGTCCAGGACGGGCTCCGCGTTGGGTCCGGCGGCATCGACGAGCGATTTTATGCACAGGTCCAGCAGGTTCCGGTAGTCGGGATCGAGTTCGACACGCTTGAGCACCATCCAGGCGTGACACTCCTCGATGCGCCTGATGGTTTCGTCGACCGGCAGGCCGACCTTCGGCGTGTCCTCGGGCCTCTGGCCCGGTTCGAGATCGCCCGAGTTGTACTCGATACGATCGCGATCAAGCGAGTTGGCGAGCTGGATCAGACGCGGCAGGGAAAACAGGGGATGCCCCGTCAGATCATGGCGGATGGCAAACGGCCGAACCGGAAAATTCGCGGCCATGTCGCTGTCTTGGAAATGCACAACCGGGGTCATGGACGACCTCCCTTGACCAGTTTGTGATAGAGGTACTTGAGCGCGGTGCGACCGTGGCGGTAGGTAGCCTCCATGGTCGCGCCGATGGCGAAGGTGGCGGGAGCATCCTGCGGGCCGACGAGGACGTCGCAGAATGCCTGGCGTTCGCGCCAGATGTGGTCGATCATCGGATGATCAGGGGCAGCGCAGGAATCGAACCAGCGGATGTCCCCCCGCCGCACGGCAGTCGCCATCACCTCGAGGATCAACAGTACGCCGGGCGAATAGCGACCGAACGCCTCGTCGTATGCGGTCTTGAGCAACCATGCCTGGCTGCCGGTCCTGACGCCGAACGTCATCGCGATCGGTCGACCGTCGAGGACCAGTTTCCAGAACAGGAGATCGCCGCGATCCGCGTACAGCTGCAACGCCTGCTCATAGAATGCCTGGTGCTCGCGGCGGCAGGCGATCGCCGTACCTGCCCTGCCCTTCCATCCGCTCGCTTCCAGTGCGGCAAAGGCGGCCAGCCACTCGCGCGCGTCGTCGCCGGGATGCCACTCGACGCACTCGAGACGACCGGTTTCCGCGAGCCTGCTGCGCAGCCGCCGGTATTCCTTGCGCCTTTTCCGCGGCTGGTGGGCGTTGAGGTAGTCGTCGACGCTTTCGGGCACCGCGAGAGCCGCCCGTTCATATGGCTGAAACACGCGATGCGGCCGACCCGACCTGCGCAGCACATAGTGCAGAAGTTCGTGGAACGGACCGTCGGCGGGGACGTGGCGCAGGCAGAAGAACCCGCCGAGCGCGGACCTCCCGTCGTTCCATTCGAGAAAGGTCTCGAGTGCTGCGGCCGCATGCCCGCGATGCAGGAGCGGCGTGCCTACAGCGGAATAGTCGTGCACCCAGCTGCGCGTCATGGAGACCGGAATCGGCTGCGGCAGGACATCCCTGACGACGAACAGGCCCACCAGCTGCGGGCGGTTGTTGCCGCTCGCGCCAGCGGCGGTTTCCCGCCACACGAGGACGGTGCAGACGCCGTGGGTGGCGGGCGCGAGGTGGATCACCCCCGGCACCGTCCAGCCACTTTCGAACGCCCAGTTCGGCGACAATGCATTGGCCGTCAGCTTCGCCCAGTCATCCTGAAGATCGACCAGCCCGTCGGGCCCGCGCCGCACTTCGACGCGATATGCGGCAGCAGCACCGTCACTGAACGTTTTGCCAGTTGCCGATCCTTCGACCTTCCGCTGCACAGAGAGGACGGACGTGCCCGGGACCCCGGCCCGGTTCCTTCCTCGCCGCAGTTTCGGCACCTCCGGCGAGGGTCGGCGCTTTGCTTCGGCAGGGTCGGCGATCACCTTGGTCATGGTGCTCATGTCAGGCTCCGCTTGCTGGTTGCGGGACGGCGGCCCGACCTTTCGCATGCCGTAACGGCTCGCCACCCAGGACGAAGGAGTGAAAGCCGAGCAACCGCTTGACCGCGACGAACAGGAGCATGGATTCGATCATGAATGCGATCGACGTTGCGGCCGCCGCACCGAGCAGCCCGAACCGCGGGATCAGCAGGAAGTTCAACACCACGTTCGCGACCACCGTGCCGATCAGGATCACCGCACAGGCGTTCTGGTACCCGAGCATGTTCAGGAGTCCCTGCGCCGGGCCCACAGACGCGCGTGCAAGGAGCCCAGCGGCCAGCACGAACATGATCGGATAGGCCTGGATGAAATCGGGCCCGAACAGCCACAGCAGCGGGATGCCGAGGGCGAGAACGATGATCGCGATTGCCAGCGACGGCCAGAAGGTCCACTGCGCCACGTCGTGCACGAGACGGGCAAGTTCCGTATTGCGGCCTGCCGCCTGGTGCTCCGAGAACCGGGTCCAAGACACCGCGGCAACGGCGAAGTGAACGAAGGCGATCAGGCTCGCCGTCTTGGCCGCGGCGAAATAGTGGGCGACCTCGGTCGGATCGGTGAAGATCTCGAGGACGATGACATCGATCGACTGCAGCAGCAGAGCGCTGCCGTCGAGCACAAGCAGCGGCAGCGAGACTTTCAGCCACGGGCCAAACCGGAACGACCAGGATCCGCGCGTAACCGTCGCCCCCAGCCGGCGACGCAGCAGCAGATACTGCCCGCCTGCGGTCAGCCATGTCGCCACCAGCATGCCGATCAGCGCGACCTTCGCATCTGCCTGGTAGCCGAGCAGAACGGCGCCGACCAATACCCCCAGCGCCAGCAGCGGCCGCATTATGTAGGGCGGTATCAGTGCCAGGCCGAACCAGGATTGTGCGCGCCCGATGCCGTCCTGCAGGTCAGTGAGCGCGTACATGGGCAGGCACAGAAGCGCCAGAACGAACGGAACGAGATAGTAGGTCTCGACCAGGCCATCGAACGCGAACAGCAGCGCCATGCCGGCGAGGCTCGCGATGGTACTCACGGCAAGCGCCGTCAGGCGGCTGCCGGCGATCAGGCCGCGCAGCAAACCGGCTTCGCCGGTCTCGCGGTATTCGGGAATGAAGCGGACGACCGAGTTGTTGAACCCCAGGGTCATCAACGGCCCGAGGATGACGATCCACACCCAGACGTAGGCGTAGATGCCGTACTCGAAGCTGCCCATCCACCGCGCCAGCAGGATCTGGCTGAGGAAGAGCAGCCCGGCGCTGCCGACGCGGACACCGAATGCGAGCACCGCATGGCGCTTCGACCGGGCCCTGTCACCGCTGCTGCGCAGGAGGCCGACCAGCGTCTGCCAGGATGACGCGGCAGCCGGCACTTGCTCACCGGCCATCACACGGTCTCCACAAGTGGAAAGCTGGCGTGGGTCACGTACTCCTCCCTCCGTTCCGCGCCTTGTCGTCATCCGACATTGCATCGGTCATAGCCGGAAAATCCCTCGTTTCCGTTCTCCTTGCGGGCCAGTGGCGTGCCGCCCGGTGCCACGATTGTTCCGGAAACTGCCACCCAGCCCGCGCGCGACAGTCCTGCCGGACGGCACAGCAATTTCCGGGCCAGCCGGCGGTCAGGTAATGTGATGGTGGAGGGTCAGGTCGGCGTCGCTGCGATCAGCCGGCGAATCCGCCTTCGTCGAGGAACCGTTGTTCCTCTTCCGTCATGTCGCGGCCGAGGATCGGATTGCGATGGGGAAAGCGGCCGAACCTGCGAATGATGTCGGCGTGGATCTTCGCCCACTTCAGGCCTTCGTCGAGACCGGACCTTTCGAACAGGAACAGCGCCCGCTCCTGGTCGGCCATGTTCTCGGAATGCTCGAACGGCAGGTAGAACCATTGCCGGACCGCTGCCGGAAGTTCCATGTCGAGCCCGCGATCGACTGCGGCACGTGCGATCTCCAGTGCATGCGCGTCGGCGTCGAAGGCCT
>Ga0079224_100000103_pt1 | contig 63638 bp, 63 predicted proteins | sample Stecom2015_FD_80414 | JGI IMG/M metagenome (GOLD analysis project Ga0079224, IMG submission 80414) | Agricultural soil microbial communities from Utah to study Nitrogen management - Steer compost 2015 | ecosystem: Environmental > Terrestrial > Soil > Agricultural land | place: USA: Utah... | reverse complement strand
TCCAACACCTTCACCGCCATCCAGGGCGTCAGCATGACGTTCACCAAGGTCATGAACCCGACCGACGCGCCGGTGACGCTGACGGTTGCAGCAGACGATGAAGGAACCCGGGGCGGCGTGCAGAAATTCATCGACGCCTTCAACGCCCTGAAGAGCGAGCTGGACAAGCTCACCGCGGCCGGCGGGGAATCGGGCGCAGCAGGCGCTTTCGCCGCCGATGCAGGCGTGCGCACCCTGCGCAGCCGGCTCAATCAGATCATCCGCGAAGACTTCGACGGCCTGAGCCTGATCGATCTGGGCGTCAAGGCGAGCCGCGACGGTTCGTTGACGCTCGATACGAAACGGCTGAACGAAAAACTGCTGGCCGACCCCGAGGCGCTCGACAAAGTGTTCGGCAGCGCGCGCCTCACGCAGCGCAGCGGCATGCTCGGCGCGCTCGACGAGTACGTCGAACAGTGGGTGAAGAGCGGCGGACAGATCGCCAGCCGCCAGTCCAGCGTGGAAGCGATGCGCAAGAGCATTACCGATCGCCAGGCGCGGTTGGATCTGCAGTACGACAGCTTCTACCAGCGCTACCTCCAGCAGTTCACGCAACTGCAGACGCTGCAATCGAGCATGAATCAAACCATGGGCTTGTTCGGCTCGTTCGGCGCCACGCCGAGCGGGTGAGGACGCCCTGCATACCAGTGAGATTCGCCTTGAACCACGAAGCCTATCGCAACTACCACGACGTCAACCTCGGCGCGCAGACCGCGCAGGCCTCGCCGGTGGAGCTGGTGCTGCTGCTCACCGACGGGCTGCTCGAGGAGCTGATGCGCGCGCGCGCGCACATCGAGCATCGGCGCTACGAGCTCAAGGCGCGCAGCTTGGAGCGCTGCGTGGACATGCTCAATGGATTGAGCAGCGCGCTGGACTTCGACGCCGGCGGCGAACTGGTCGAGAACCTCGGGCGCCTGTACGACTACTGCGCGCAACGACTGATGCTCGCCGGCCTGAAGCTCGATCCCGCGTTCGTGGACGAGGTCGTGCGCCTGATGAGCACGCTGCGCGAGGGCTGGGCGGGTATGCAGGCGCGGCATGCGTAATCGCAGCTCCAACAAGCGCTGCGAGACGGTCAGGCGCATGGCTCAGTTGACGGTCCAGCTGTCAAATGCGGCCGGCGTCGGCGACTGGCGCGCGCTCAAGACGCTCGACGGCGAGGTCGCCGCGCTGCTCGGCGGGCTGGGCGCGGCCGACGCGCTCACGGACGAGCAGCGCGCTGCGATCGAGAAGCTGCGTCGCGCGCATCAGCAGGCATACCAGCGCTGTGTGCGCGAAGTCGAAGACATGAGCGTACGCCTGGCGCAGTTGCGCGAGCACCGCAATGGCTGGATCGCCTACGCGATGAACGACGACGCGGTCGTGGACGAGCGCGCTCAGTCTCGCCTCCACGGCGTGCGCCGCGAGAGGCCAAGCAGCGATCGGACGCGCACCCCCGTGCAAAAAATGGAGCGGGCATGAGAAGTCTTCTGGACGCGCAGCCGCCGCTTTACGAGGCCGCCCTCGAATCGCGCAATTTCGAATTGACGCGGCCGGCGCGCGCCAGCGGCGCATCGTCGGCGCTGCGCTTCGGCGACGCTCTGCGTTCGCAATCGGCCTCGGAACAATCGGTTCACGAACGATCGGCCGCCTTGGAAGGATCGGTCCTGGAACGATCTACCCTGGAACGATCGACTCGAGAACAAGCGGCGTTGGAACGAGCGGCCGCCCTGCAACGATCGGTCCCGGAACAACCGCACCTTCAGCATGCTCCGCCAGGCGGAGCGCCATTGCACGCCGACGCCGGCCAGCAACCGCCCGCAACGCGCATCGGGGCCTGGCCGACGTTCGATGTGGCGCACCGGCCTGCGAATTTCGGCTCGACTTTCGCAACGTCCGGCGAAGGCTCGACGCATTCGGATCAACAGCCCGCCATGAGCGTCGATCGGCCGACGACAAACCACGATCCGGCCGCAGACGACGTCTGGCTCGAGCAGGGGCAGGAAGTAGTTCACGAAACTCGGCCATCAGACACGCCGCTGCAGGAGGGCGCCCAGGATCCGCGGCTGCTCATCGCCATGCTTGCGAGCGGCGCCGCGCTGCAGGGCGACGCTCATACGCATGCGCGCCGCGCGATGTCTGACGGGGTCGCGACCAACCCCCTCAGCACGCAGCGCCTGCACGGCGCGAACGCACCGCAGCCGCCGCCGGCGCCGCCCGGAGCGACTGCCGTTGCGGACAATCGCATTGCGGCTGCTCTGCAGCCGTCCGCGGGACTGACTCATTCGGCGGTGCGCGGATCCGAGGCGCAGGAAGCGATGCAGTCGTCGTCCGGCGGCGCGCGCTCACATGCTCAAGTTCTCCAAACGCAAAGTTCGACTGTAGTTCTCGCGCACGGCGCCGATGTCGTTCAAGCAGGCGTCGCACGGGCGGCGCCCGTTGCGGAGCCGCAAGTAGCGACGCCGGCGAGAATGACGCTCGCTCAGGCGCTCGGCGAGCGCTTGCATGTGCAGATCGGTCAACGCAGCGAGCACGCGTCGATCCGTCTGGACCCGCCCTCCATGGGCAGCATCGAGGTGGTGGTGCGGCATGAGGCGGGCTCGATCCAGGTGCATCTGCGCGCCAGCAACGCCGATGTGGCGCGGCAACTGCAGGGCATGGGCGAGGCGTTGCGCCAGGATCTTTCGCAGCGCCAGCAGGGCGAAGTCGCCGTGCACGTGTGGGACGCCTCGCGTGACGGCGAGGGTCGTCGCCGGGAACAGCGCGAAGCCGCGTTCTGGCGCGAACAGGCGCCGGGCCGAGCGCTCGATGATCTGTCAGGCGACGTCTCTAAAGCATTCGCCTTGGCGCAGGAGTGAGTGTGGCGCACGAAATTGAAGAGTGACAGTTTATGAAGACATCGGGAATGCTCATCGGCGGGGCGCTGCTGGCCCTGCTCGGCGTGTGCGGCGGCGGCGCCGCAGCGTGGTGGGTGCTCAGCGACGCACACGGCGCCAGCGGCGCCGTCCAGGAGTCGCCGCGCATCAACACTCGCGCCTACAAGTACATCGACCTGGAGAAGGTCGTGGTGCTGCTGCGACAGGACGAGCGCGAGCCGATGCGGCACTACCTGGCGCTCGATCTGGTGTTCAAGACGCCGCTAGCGGAAGAGAAGGTCACACGCGAGCATCTGCCGCTGCTGCGCAGCGCCGCCGTCGCGGCGCTCTCGCCCTACACCCGCACGCAGATCAGCGCGATGAGCGTCGAAGAGCTCAAGCAGACGATCAACGACGCGTATCTGCAGACGTACGCCCAGGATCCCAAAGGCAGGCCGTTCGAAGAGGCGCTGATCGCGAAGCTGATCGTCGAGTGATACATGCTGACGGCATACGCGGAAGTGGAGTGCGGCCTGGCGGAGTCAGGCGGCGCGAACAGCGAACAGCAGCGCTTGCTTGCGTATGCGCCGCTGGTCAAGCGCATCGTCCGCCAGCTCGGCTCGCAAACCGGAGCCTGTCTGGACGCCGAGGACATGCAGCAGATCGGCTTGCTGGCGCTGTTGAATGCGCTGCGACGCTACGGCGAGCCGGACGCCAGGTTCGGCGCCTACGCGGCGATGCGCGTGCGCGGGGCGATTCTCGACGAGCTGCGTCGGCAGGATTGGCGTCCGCGCACCGTGCGTCAGGAAAGTCATCGTACGCGCGACGCGGTGCGCGAACTGGCGCGGCGACTCGGGCGCCCGCCCACGCCGGCGCAGATACGCGAAGCGCTGGGCGTGACGCCCGCGGCGTATCGCGAGCAGGAGATGGCGCAGAGCGCCGAGCAATTCGCCAGTTTCGACGAGGCGCTGCACGAGCTGTGCGACGCGCCGGAGTCGCCCGAGGCGCAGATGCTCGCACGGCGCAGCATCGAGCAGGCGCTGCTCAGGCTCGATGAGCGCGAAAAGCGCGTGGTGCAGTTGTACTACGAGTACGACCTGAACCTGAAAGAAATCGCCGCAGTGCTCGACTTGACCGAGGCGCGGGTGTGCCAGATCAACAAGGCTGCATTGAAGAAGCTGAAGGATTTTCTGCAGTAGCCCGGCGAGCGAAGCCGGCGCTGCGACATCAGAAAGAGCGACATACATGCAAACCATAATCGGAGCGGCCATTCTGCTGTTCGCCGTGTTCGGCGGGTTCTACCTGCATGGCGGGAGCTTATCGATCATCTGGCAGCCCACCGAGCTGGTGATCATCGTCGGCGCCGGCGTCGGCGCCATCGTGATCGGCAATCCGCGCCACGTGCTCGCCGAGATGTGGCTGCAGGTGCGCCGGGTGCTCAAGCGCAGGAAACAGGGCGAGGAGTTTCAGCGTCAGCTGCTGCTGCTGATGTACGAGCTGCTGCAGACCGCGGCCGGCGGTCTGAAGGCGCTGGATGCGCACGTCGAAGCGCCGCACGAAAGCCCGCTGTTCATGCGTTATCCCCTGGTGCTCGAGGAACCCAAGCTGCTGCACTTCATCGTCGACAACTTCCGCCTGATGGCGATGGGCAAGATCAACGCCCACGAGCTCGAAGGCGTGCTCGAGCAGGAGATCCAGTCCATCCACGAGGAGCTCGCGCAACCGTCCCGCTCGCTCGGCAAGATCGGCGAGGCGATGCCCGGTTTCGGCATCATCGCGGCGGTGCTCGGCATCGTCATGGCGATGAGCTCGGTCGCCAAGGGCGCAAACTCGGGCGAGGTCGCCGTGCTGGTGGCCGCCGCGATGGTCGGCACGTTCATCGGTATTTTCTTCTGTTACGGCGTGCTCGATCCGCTCAGCAATGTGATGAAGCAGCTGGTGGACGAGGAGCGCAAGGCGCTCGAGTCCGTCAAGGTGGTGCTGGTCACGCACGTGGCGGGCAAGCCCCCGCTGCTGGCCATCGACGCGGGCAGGCGCCTGGTGCAGTTGAACATCAAGCCGAGCTTCGCGCGCCTGGAAGGCTGGATCGACGCGTTGGAGAACGGCGAAGACGAGCAGCCTGCGCCGCAGACGCCGCAGCGCCGCTCGACCGACACTCCGCGCCGTCGGTCCACGGACGCGCCTGCAACCAGGCCGGGAGAGCTCGGTGCTCAGCAAGCGTGACAAGTCTCAAGCCGCGATCGTCAAGCGCGTCTGGCGACGGCGGGGCGATGAGGGCCACGGCAGCGCGTGGAAGGTCGCGTTCGCGGACTTCTGCCTGGCGCTGCTGGCGCTGTTTCTCGTCATGTGGCTGCTGGCGGCCCGCGAGCAGGAGCGGCTGGAAGCGCTGTTGGAGGCCCACAGCATGATCGACGAAGGCATCGGGCGCATGCCGATCACGCTCGGCGGCCCGCGCGGCAGCATGATCGGACGCGAGCTCTCGACGGGCGGGGGCGCCGTGCTGGTCGATGACGCGCTCGCCGTGGGCGAGGATCCGACGCCCGCGGTGCGGATGCGACTGTCGCGCACGCTGTTCGAGTCGAGCGCCGACCTCCACGAGCTTGCGCAGATACTGCAGGCGATCGGCGATCGAGCCGGCCTGACCGGCAACGTGCGGACGATGGTCACGCCGTACGGATTGCGGGTCCTGCTGCATGACACCGACAAACGCGGGATGTTCGCGGTAGGCGGCGCAACGCCCACGGCGCACTTCCGCGAACTGCTGCAGCAGCTCGGTCCGCTGTTCAGCACGGTGCGCAATCAGATGCTGATCGTCGGCCACACGGACGCTTTGCCGTACGTGAATCGCGGGCCGGGCGGCGCGTCCAATTGGAAGCTCTCCAGCGAGCGCGCCATGGCGGCGCGCACTTGGCTGCTCGCCGGCGGCATGCCAGAGACGAGCGTGCTGCAGGTGGTGGGGCTGGCGGACAGCGCGCCGCTGAATCGCGACAACCCGCGCGCTGCAGAGAATCGGCGCATCGAGCTGTTGATACTCACGAGCGGCCAGGCGCACCTCATCAAGGCGATGTTCGGCGCGCCCACCGACAGCGAGCCGTTGCTGGACGGCGTCAGCACCAGCATCCCCGATTACGGCGCGTTGCAGGCGTTGCGCATGCAGATCGCGACGGATGCGCGCAGCAGCGACGGGAGCCTCTGAGCGCAGCTCATGACCTGCAGCTCAGTATGACGCCATGCGAACCAAGTCACGAGGTGATCGTATGAAGATAGTAACGGGCCTGGGCGCCCCGCAGGCGCCGACGCCGGCTGCCGCGCCCGCGCGCGCCTCGGCGCCTTCGAACGTACCGGCGCCGACCGGCGAAGCGCTGCAATCAGCGGTGCTGCGCCCGGCGCAAGCCGCCATGGATGCGCTTCCCGAAGTGGACGAGGTGAGAGTCGCCGAGTTGCGCGATGCGCTCGCGCGGGGCGAGCTGCCTTTTGACGCGGCGAAGCTCGCCGCGCTGATCCAGTCGCACCACCGGAGCGGCGGATGACGCGGCGCGAAGCGCTGCAGAAGCTGTTCCGGGGCATGCACGCCGACGTTCAGGGCTACCGGCGTCTGCGCGAGCTGCTCGATGAACAGTTCGAGGCGGCGCTGCAGCATCGCACCGAGCAGGTGCGCGAGGTGGTGGAGCGCATCTCGGCGCTCGCGCAAGAGCTCGAGGCGCGGCGTCGCGAACGAGTCGATCTGGTGGGCCGGCTCGCGCCGCGTGCGACGCCGCCTTCGATCGGCGCTGTGGCCGGCATGTTGCAGGGCGCTGCACGCGCGACGTTCGAGAGCTGCTGGAGCTCGCTCGAGAAGCTGGTGCACGAATGCAAGCGGCTCAACCAGCGCAACTGCCGCCTGCTGATGGACCAGTACGAAATCATGCGCCGTGTGCTCGACGATCTGGCGCACGGCGCGGGTTCGGAGGCGGGTACGTATGCTCCGGCCTGAATCGAGCTTCGAGTCGGCCGGGGCGGCCATAGCGCGCGAGTTCGATCGCATTGCGCTGCCGGTGAAGGTCGACGCGCCAGCCGCCGGCGATGCACAGCGCGGCTTCCGCTCCCTGTATCGCGAGATTCACGCCGGGATATCCGCCGAAATCTCCAGGTTCATCGCCGAGGGCGCCGGCAGTCGAAGCGCCGCCGGACTGAGCGTGGAGGGCGGCGCTCTTCGCGCACGTCTGCAAACCGCTGCTCCCGCTTCGCAAGTCGATGCTGCGCAATCCGCGGACGCCGGCGCCTCGCGCGCGCAGCAAGAGGCGTTCGTCGCCTCTATCGCGCCCTATGCGCGTGAAGCTGCGGAGCGGCTCGGCGTCGCTCCGCATCTCGTGGCGGCGCATGCGGCGCTCGAATCCGGCTGGGGTCAGCAGCCGGTGCGCGACAGCAATGGAAATTCGACGAACAACCTGTTCGGCGTGAAAGCGGCTGCGGGTTGGTCGGGACCGAGCGCGCTCGCGCTGACCACTGAATACACGGCAGGCGCGCCGCTGATCGCGGAACAGGCGTTTCGCAGTTACGGCGAGCCCGCTGAGGCGTTCCGCGACTATGCGCGCCTGTTGAGGGAAAACCCGAGGTACCGCGGCGTGCTGGGCGTGGGCGCGGACGCCAGCGCGTTCGCCAAGGCGCTGGCCGCGGGCAGCTACGCCACTGATCCGCACTACGCGCAAAAACTCGAACGCGTCGCGCGCCAATTGCGGGAGCTCGACACACCCTTGAACAGCTCCCCTCAAGGAACCTACTGAGAGGCCGATGACATGGGAATGTCGATCGGTTCCACCATACCCTCGCCGATGACGCGCGCACGGATGATCTTGCCGCTCGCCAGGTTGCGCACTCGCACGAGTTCGCCGCGCCTGGCGTCTTCCATGGCTTCGGCGGCCACGTTGACCTGCACGCCGGCGTTGCGGGCGACGATGTCCACGCGCTCGCCGCGCCTGACGAGCAGCGGCTGGATGAGCCAGCGCGCATCGACGAGCTGTCCCCTGCGCAGCGCGCGCCGGCTGATCAGCCCGGCGACTTCCTCGATGCTGGACAGCGCCTGTTGCGCGCCGGACAGCTCGCGACGGCGCACTGCGAGCTGCTCGGGCAGGATCGGCTGGTTGGCGGGCGCATCGGCGACCGCCACCACGGCGTCAGCGAAGATTGCGGCGCGCACGACGTACTCCGTGCGCCAGCCCGGCGCGGCGTTGCATACGGCGTCCAAGCGCATACGCGATGGATGCGCGTCGCTGACGATCTCCACGGTCACGCGCTGCGCGCAAGTTTCCCCGGTGGGCGCGTCGCCGCGCGGCGCGACCTCGATCTCGAAGCTCGGATTGGCGAGGCCGGCGCGCTGCGCCCGTTCGCTCAGGCGCTCACGCGCCGCCTCCACGACGAGCGCCTGCACGTTCTGCGCCGCACGGGGCGAGGCGTCTGCGGCCAGCAAAGCGATCAGCAAGGCGGCCGACCAGAGGAGCGGCGCGGCGGGCGTGCGACGTTGATTCAGGGAATCCGCAGGAGAACTGACACGCATGGCTATTCACTTCGACAAGGTTCTGGCGCTGAACTCGCACGCGCTGCAGTTGCGCGCCGAGCGCACCAAGGTGCTCGCCTCCAATCTCGCCAATGAAAGCACACCAGGCTATCAGGCGCGCGACTTCGATTTCGCCGCGAGCCTGCGCCAGGCGCTGGGCGAGGAGATGTTGGCGGGCGCGCCGCTCAGCGAGTTGGGCGGCGCCGCCCCGGATCTGCTCTATCGGGTCCCCAACCACCGCTCGCAGGACGGCAACACGGTCGAGCTGGGCGTGGAGCAGGCCGCCTTTGCTCAGAACGCCGCCGATTTCCAGGTCGCCCTCACCTTCACGCAGATGAAGCTGCGCGGGCTGGCGAAAGCCATCGAAGGATAACGCGCCATGTCGTTCAGAAACATTGCTCAGATCGCCGGCTCGGCCATGACAGCGCAGAGCGTGCGGCTCAACACCATCGCCAGCAACCTGGCCAACGCCGACACTGCGGCGGCCAGCGAGGCTCAGGCGTATCACGCTCGCAAGCCGGTGTTCGCCGCCGTGTTCGAGAAGGCCGACAGCGCCGGCCGGGTCGCCGGCGCCCGCGTGCAGGTGCTCGACGTCGTGCAGAGCGCCGAACCGTTGCGCCGGGTGCACGACCCCGACAATCCGCTGGCCAACGAAGAAGGCGTGGTGTTCTACCCGAACGTCAATCCGGTCGCGGAGATGACCGACATGATGTCGGCTTCGCGCGCGTTCGAAACCAACGTGGAAGTGCTCAGCCGCGTCAACTCGATGCAGCAGTCGCTGCTGCGCCTGGGCGAGGAGTAAGTGATGACGATTACTACCGACGCCAGCAATGCGCTGCCCGGCGCCGCGGCGGCAAGCGCCGCCCAGGTCGGCGCCAACGGCGAGGTCTCGCAGCTCTTCACTACGCTGCTGATCGCGCAGATCCGCAATCAAAATCCGCTCGAGCCGACCGATCCCGGCGAGTTCGTCGGCCAGCTCACCCAGCTCAGCCAGATGGAGGCGTTGCAGAAGCTCACGCAGCAGGGCGCTGCGAGCGCCGCCATGCTCGAGAGTCTGCAGGTGCTGGGACTGGGCGCGCAGGTCGGTTCGCAGCTTGCGGTGAGCGCCGATCGTGTGACGCTCGACGGCGAACCGGTGCGCGGGCGCCTGACGCTGTCCGAGGCGGCCGGGTCGGTAGCCGTCGTGGTCGAGGGCCTCGGCGTGCAGCGGCGCATCGAACTCGGCGCCACGCCGGCGGGCGACGTTTCTTTCGGCATCGATCCGGCTCAGCTCGGGCTGCCTGCGGGAAGCTACTCGGTGCACTCGGAGGTCGACGGCAAGCAGGGCCCGCCGCTGGAGATTTTCGGTGAGCTGCAGAGCGTGCGCATCTCGGCCGCGGACGGCCTGGTCTTGCAGGTTGCGCATCTCGGCGCCGTTGCGCCGCGGTTCGTCACCGGCTTCAACGGCGTCGATCGCACTGCTCACTAATCGTCTTTTCATCGAACCATTTTTCGTCGAGGGAACAGTCATGAGCTTCAACATCGCCCTCTCCGGCATCAACGCGATCAACACCGAGCTGGAGACGATCAGCAACAACATCGCCAATGCCGGCACCTTCGGCTTCAAGGCCAGTCGCGCCAATTTCGCCTCGATGTACGCCGGCTCGCAGCCAGCCGGTACGCAGGTTTCCTCGCTGACCCAGAGCATCGACATCGGCGGCGGCGTGCTGACCACCGGGCGTGGGCTGGACGCCTCGATTCAGGAGCGTGGCTTCTTCGTGACGCGTGACTCTTCGGGGACCGAGGTGTACACCCGCGTCGGTATTTTCGCCGCCGACAAAGACGGCTACATCATCGACAGCTTTGGCCGCAGGGCGCAGGGCTATGCGCAGCTGTTCGATGCAAACGGCCGACCGATTGAAGGCGCCGGGCTCGGGGCGCTCGGCGATCTGCAGGTGCGCACCGGACAGATTCCGGCAGTGGCCACCGAGAACCTGCGCTACACGGCGAACAATCTCTCGGCCGACTGGGAGATCCGCACCGTGGCGTTCGATCCGCAGGACCCGATCACGTACAACAGCTCGATCGTGTCGGTCGTCTACGACTCGCTTGGTCAGCGTCACACGCTGACGCAGTATTTCGTGAAGACCGCCAACAACGAAGTGACGATCCATTACGGCTTCGACGGCGCCCAAGTGGCCGGCGTCAACACCGTTCTGGGTTTCGGAACCAACGGTCAGCTGGACACGATCAATGGCGCTGCGGCGCCGATGCCTCCGCCGCCGGTCCCGGCCGATTGGCGGCCCGTCTTTCCCGCGGTGGCGATCAACCTGGGAACGCCCGCCGGCGCCGCGGCGCTTACCGTGAACGTCGACTACAACGATACGACGCAGTTTGCAGGCGAGGCGGTCACGATCAACAACACCCCAGACGGTTATGCGTCCGGCACGCTGACCAGCGTGCAGATCGAGGAGGACGGTTCTGTCATGGGCGTCTATAGCAATGGCGTCAAGCAGCGCGTGGGCACGCTGGCGCTGGCGACCTTCGCCAACGAAGGCGCATTGAAGCCGATCAGCGAAACGGCCTGGACCACGACCAACGAATCAGGCCAGGCGCTGTACTCGACGCCCGGTGTAGGCCAGGCGGGCCGATTGACGCCCGGCGCGCTGGAGCAGTCGAACGTCGACATGACCGAGGAGCTGGTGAAGCTGATGTCCTCGCAGCGCAACTACCAGGCGAACACCAAGGTCATCGCAACACAGAACGAGATGATGCAGACGCTGATGCAGGCGGTCTGAGCGCCATGGACGCACTCATCTATACGTTGATGAGCGGCGCGGAGCGCTCGCTGCGCGCCCAGCAAGTGCACGCCAATAACCTCGCCAACGCCGACACTGGCGGCTTTCGCGCGGACCTGGAGCTGGCGCGCAGCGAAACGGTGACGCAGGGCTACGGCTACGACGCGCGGCACATGAGCCGGCTCGAGGCGAACGCACTGTCCACCCGTCAGGGCGCGTTGCGCGAGACCGGCCGCGAACTGGACGTCGCCGTAGTCGGTCAAGGCTACTTCGCCGTGCAGACGTCAGGCGGCGAGGCCTACACGCGCGCCGGCGCCTTTGTGATAGACGCCGACGGTGCGCTCACGCTGCATGGCCGCGCCGTGCTGGGCGACGGCGGGCCGATCGTGCTGCCCGAACACGTGAAGCTGCAGATCGGCGCCGACGGGCTGATCTCGATCCTGCCGCCGGGTGAGCGCGACATGCAGCCGGTCGATCGGCTCAAGCTGGTCAACCCTGCGGCCGATGAGCTGACCAAGAACGCCGAGGGCTTCATCGTTGCGCGCAACGGGGAGCCGTATGCGCCGGATGACACGGTGCGAGTGCGCAGCGGCTGGCTGGAAGGCTCCAACGTGGCGGCGGTCGAGGAAATGATCGCCGTAATGAGCCTGAACCGAGAGTTCGAAGTGCAGATGAGAATGTATCGCGCGGCCGACTCGATGGCCGAAGCGGGCAATCGGCTGGTGCGCGGCTGACGCGCGCTGCTGCGAGTAGCGAACGAGGAGCGAGAACGTGAATCCAGCAATGTGGATCAGCAAGACCGGCGTGCAGGCGCAGGAGGCGAAGCTGCAGGCGATCGCCAACAACCTGGCCAACGTCAACACCGTGGGCTTCAAGCGCGATCGGGTCGTCTTCGAAGATCTGTTTTATCAAGTCGAGCGTCAGCCCGGCGCACAGAACGACGACAACACCGTGTCGCCTTCCGGCGTGCAGCTCGGCGCCGGCACACGCCTGGTAGGCACGCAGAAAGTATTCACCAACGGCAATCTGCAGACGACCGGGCAATCGCTCGACGTGGCGATCGTCGGTCGCGGCTTCCTGCAGGTCGAGCAGGCCAACGGCGAGATCGCCTACACGCGCGCCGGACAGCTGCAAATCAATCAGGACGGCCGGCTGGTCACCGCCCAGGGTCTGGCGATCACGCCCGACATCACCGTCCCGGAGAACGCCCTGGACATCAGCATCGGCGAGAACGGCGTAGTGACCGCCACGATGCCGAACGAGACGGCGCCCGTGGAGCTCGGCCAGATCACGCTCGCCAGCTTCGTCAATCCCGCCGGGCTGCTGGCGCTGGGCGACAACCTCTTCCAGGAGACCGCGGCCAGCGGTTCCCCCAACGAAGGCGCGCCGGGCGAGGACGGTCTCGGCCGCATCAAGCAGTTCGCGCTCGAGGCGTCCAACGTGCAAGTGGTGGAGGAGATGGTTGAAATGATCGCCGCCCAGCGCACATACGAAATGAACACCAAGGTGCTGTCAGCCGCGGACAACATGCTGCAGCAACTCGCACAGGCCGTTCGCTGATCCGAGGCGTACGTGATGTGCCGCTTGCGTCGTAACGCGCTGGGCGCCGGGATGCGCCGCTCCACGCCCACTCGGGCGCTGAGCTGGGCGCCCGTGCTCGCGGCGGCGCTGCTGTCGGGCTGCTCTGCAGTGCGCCCGGTCGGGCCGGCGCCGCTCGAGGAGAGCGAGCCGTTGGCGGCGCATGCGCCGAAAGGCGAAGCCGGCGGCGTGTTCAGCACACAGGCGCCGTGGACGCTGGTCTCCGACAGCCGCGCCTTCCGGCCCGGAGACGTGCTCACCGTGGTGCTGCAGGAGACCACCCAGGCGAAGAAGAGCGCGGACACCAGTTTCGCCAAGCGCAGCGGCGTGACGATTCCGCCCGCGGTTTTCGGTGGCGATCAGGTCGATCTGGACGTGTCGCTGTCGGCCGCACGGGACTTCAACGGCTCGGCCACGAGCACTCAGCAGAACGCGCTGCAGGGCGCCATCACGGTGATCGTGCGTGAAGTGTTGCCGAACGGACTGCTGCGCGTGAGCGGTGAGAAAAGCCTGTACCTGAATCAGGGCGAGGAATTCATTCGCCTCTCCGGGTACGTGCGCGCCACCGACATCGATCGCGACAATCGCATCTCCTCGCTGCGCGTGGCGAACGCGCGGATCGCCTATTCGGGCCGTGGAACGCTCAACAACTCCAACTCGCCGGGCTGGTTGACGCGCTTCTTCAGCGGCCCATGGATGCCGTTCTGATGAACGCGCGCGCAGCCGTCATTTCTTGCCTGTTCGCATTCATTGCGACCCTGACTCTCATCTGCGTGATGCAGACGGCGCTCGCCGCCCAGGTCAAGAACCAGAACGAGCCGCCGGGCAAGCCGCTGGGCGCGCTGGTCAACGTCGAAGGCGTGCGCGACAACCAATTGCTCGGTTATGGCCTGGTGGTCGGCCTGGACGGCACGGGCGACGGGACGCAAGTGAAGTTCGCCGGGCAGACGGTCGCCAACATGCTGCGTCAGTTCGGCGTCAAACTGCCCGAAGGCTCCAGTCCGCGCCTGCGCAACGTCGCCACCGTGATGGTGAGCGCCGTGTTTCCGCCGGGTTACCGCAAGGGTCAGACCGTGGACGTCACCGTCTCCTCGATGGGCGACGCCAAGAGCCTGCGCGGCGGTTTGCTGCTGCTGACGCCGCTGCGCGCCGCGGACGGAGAGATCTATGCGCTGGCGCAAGGCAATGTCGTGGTCGGCGGCGTGTCCGCTCAGGGCGCGAGCGGTTCGCGGGTGACGGTGAACTCGCCGACCTCAGGGCGCATCCCCAACGGCGCGACCATCGAACAGGAGATCCACTCGGACTTCGCCACACGCCCGAGCGTGCTGCTCAGCCTGAAGCTGCCGAGCTTTCAGACCGCGACCAACATCGTGGAGGCGATCAATGCGCGCTTCGGCCAAGTAGCCTCGACTCGCAACGCCACCAGCGTAGAGGTGCGTGCGCCGGATGATCCTACGCAGCGCGTCTCCTTCGTCGCGCAGTTGCAGTCTTTGAGAGTGCTGGTGGGCGAGAGTCTACCCAAGGTGGTGTTCAATTCGCGCACCGGCACAGTGGTCATCGCCGAAGGCGTGCGCGTGCGGCCGGCGGCGATCTCGCACGGCGCGTTGAAGGTCGTGATTTCCGAAACGCCTGCGGTCAGTCAGCCGGCGCCGTTCGGACGCGGCCAAACCGTCGTGACGCCGCAATCGGACGTGAGCGTCGAGCAGGATGCGGCCAGCATGTTCATCTGGCCGGAAGGCGTCGACCTGCAGATCATCGTCGATACGGTCAACAGTACTGGCGCGACGCCGGACGACTTGATGGCCATCCTGCAGGCGCTCGATCAGGTGGGCGCGATCGACGGCGAGCTGATAGTCATCTGAGCCGAGGACAATGGCGTGAGCGACGCATTCAGACCCATCGGCGCCCTGCCGCCTGGCGCGGGCGCAGCGGCGGGCGTGCGGGGCGCGGCGCCGCCGGTCAGGCCCGCCGCACACGCGAGCGCCGCCGATCGAGCCAGCATCGAAGACGCGGCGGTGAAATTCGAGTCGTTTTTCGTGCTGCAGATGCTGCGCCAGATGCGCAGCGGTACGCGCGAGCTGGCTGGCGAGGACAGCATCTACGGCGGCGGCGCCAACCACGAGTTGCTCGACATGGCCGATATGCTGTTCGCCGATTCATTGGCGAGCCAGCGCGCCTTTGGCATCGCCGACCTCATCGTGCGCCAGCTCCTGCCGTCCGCCGGCGGGACGGCAAGCGAAGCGGCGCTTAAGCAGGGCGCCGCGCCGGTCGCCTCTGAAGACTGACGCCTGTGCAATCCGCCGTGTCGCAGCTGAACGTTCGGGCCGCGAACCGGCGCCCATGACCAAGCAGACTTATGACCATCATCTATAACGGATTGTCCGGCGCGCTGGCCGCTCAGGCGGCGCTCGACGCCGTGAGCCAGAACGTCGCCAACGCCATGACGCCGGGCTATACGCGGCAGGGCGTGCTGCTCGCGTCATTGCAGCCGTTGCGAGGCGGAGTGATGAGCGCCGGCGTCGGCGTGCAAGTGTCCTCGCTGCTGCGCTTCAGCGACGGCTACAAGAGCCAGCAGATGTGGAGCGCGGCCTCGGAGCTGGGCCGCTACAGCGCGCCGCAGACGTATCTGGCGCAGCTGGAGCAGATCTTCGGCGACGACGAGTCCGGGATCAACAGCGGCCTGGACGCGTTCTTCGCCGCTCTCAACGCCGCGAGCGTGGAGCCGACCTCCAGCCCGCTGCGCCAGCAGGTGATCACCACGGCGGACGCTTTGGCGCAGCGCTTCAACAGCGCCAGCCAGGTGCTGCAGCGGCAACGCGCCTCGCTGGGACAGCAGCGCTCGATCATCGCTTCTCAGGTCAATACGCTCGCCGCTCAGATCGCTGCGCTGAACCAGAAAATCGTCGAGAGCAGCAACGGCGGCGTGAATCCTTCCGGCCTGATGGACGAACGCGATTTGAAGATCGACGAGCTGGCGGGGCTGGTTTCGCTGCAGGTGACCGAGCAGCCCGACGGTTCGCGCAGCGTTTCACTGCGCGGCGGCCAACCGCTGGTGGTCGGCGGACGCGCCGGCGAGCTGACCGTGCAGAACAACGCCGACGGCTCGCAGACCATCATCGTGGATTTCGCGCTCGAGTCCTTCAACTTGGTGGACGGCAGGATCGGAGGCCAACTCGGCGGCCTGAACGCCTTCGAGGCGGACGTACTCGTGCCGATGATGACGTCTATCACCGAGATGGCGCAGCAGCTCGCCGACAACGTGAACAATCAGCTGGCGGCCGGATTCGACATGAACGGCGCCGCCGGCCAGCCGCTCTTCGACTTCACCGTCAGCGGCGCGACGGGCGTACTCGCGGTGCGTGCGGGCGCGCTGCCCACGGAGCTGGCGTTCTCCTCGAACCCCGCCGAGGTTGGCGACAGCGCCAACCTGCTGGCGCTCATCGAGCTGAAATCGCAGCCCGTCACGCTCACTTCGCTGGGTTCAGTGTCGCTGTCGGACGCCGTCACGCAGCTGGTGGCGCGGCTTGGCATGGACAGCCAGCAGAACAAGGCGGGTCTGGCTACCGCACAGGCGGTGCGCAACCAAGCCGAAGCGAGCTGGAAATCGACCAGCGGCGTGAACATGGACGAGGAGGCCGTGAACCTGATGCAGTACCAGCAGATGTATCAGGCCAACATGCGCGTGGTCGCCGTGGCCAACGAATTGTTCGACAGCACTCTGGCCATGCTGAGGTAGCCGCCATGCGCATTGCGAGCACGCAATATCACGCCACTATGAACACCGCTTTGCAGAAGGCCAACGAGCGTCTCTCGGACATTCTGCAGAAGATGGCCAGCGGCGAGAAATTCTCGCTTCCTTCGGAGGATCCGGTCGGCGCCGTGCGCCTGTCGCGCCTGACGCGGGAGGAGGCTGCGCTGGTTCAGTACCGCGAAAACATCGCCACGCTGAAAGGCCGCCTGTCGCAGAACGAGGCGTTCCTCGACGGCATGATCTCGGACATGACGAGTGCGCGCGACCTGCTGGTCTGGGCGCTGGATGGGAGCAACACGGCGGCGGACATCAACGCCATGGCGAGCTCCATCCAGCCGATCATCGACAGCCTGTTCTACGCCGCGAACAGCCGGGACGCCGAAGGACGCTACCTGTTCTCGGGTACGCTCAGCGACACTGCCGCTCTCACGTACGATCCTGCCGCTGCGCTCGGGGCGCGCTACACCTACACGGGCAACGCCGGTCGACAGCTTGTAGCGGTGGCCGCCGGGGTCCAACAGGCCGCCAATGTGACGGTGCAGGAGATGGCGGCGATGCTCAACCAGCTCGACCAGGTGCGCGCGGTGCTCAGCGCGCCTGGCGTAAGCGCCAATGATCCGGTTGTGCGCGCCGAACTGCAGGCCGCCTTGAACGTGACCGACCAGACCCTGAACGTGACGGCCGGCAAGATCGCGGGGCTCGGCGGCGCGCAGAACATTCTTTCGACGCTCGACGCCAATCACCAGAACATCAGCCTGTCCAATCGCCAGGCCGCGCTGGTGGTCGGACAGCTGGACTACGCCGATGCGGCCGTGAAGCTCAACGGCTACACGACGTCGGTGCAGGCGACGCAGAAGGCGTACGCGCAGGTCAGCAAGCTGTCGCTGTTCGAGGCGATGTAAGGCGGCCTAGCCAAGCTGGACATTGCGTCAATGCAGGTTGCTTCACTCGATCCCAGCCGCCCCATCGTCGCCCGCCCCGAAAGCACGGCGCAGGCGCGCAGCGCTGCGCACGTCTCGCGCGCCGAAGGGACGCAGCAGGCGCCAGTCACGCATGCGCCTCGGCCATGCGCTCGCAGTGAGATGCGCCGCGGGTTGAGCAACTTCGATGTTCAGTTCCAGCAAACCGTCGCAGGCGCGCAGCAGACCGCCGACTATCTGGAGCGTCTCGCCGTTCATCTGCAGTCGCTCAGAACCGCGATATCCGGGCGCCTCTCCCAGCCGCTTGCATCAGTGGACGCGGCGGGCGAAGGGCAGGAGCGCAGGCGCGCCGACGGTGCGGCATTGCAGATGCAGATACGGCGTTTCGAGGAGTTCTGGCGCGAGCGGCCGCGCGCCGCAGGCGGCCGGTTGGACAACCGTCTGGTGTACTCGCAGAGCGGCGCAGCACGGCAGCGGTTCGAGGTGCGCGGCATACAGATGGCTTCATTGCGCTCCGGGTCGCCGGAGACGCTGACGTTCGCCGTGGGCGGGGCCGTGCGCAGCGCCGCCGCCGTGCATGTCGATCCGGCGGCGCCGCAGAGTGAGCTGGTGCGCCGCCTGGATCACGCGCTGGCGCCCAGCGGCGTACGCGTACAGCTCGGCGCCCATGACGAGCTGGTGTTCAGCGTGGCGGAGCGCGATTGGCCGAACGTGCGCGAAACGCTGGCGGTGAAAGGCGAAGGACGGCGCTTCCCGACCGGCCAGTTCACGCCGGTGCGCACGATCGCCGAGGAGGCTGTGCTGCGGCCGCACGCCTGGAATGTGGATGAACCGGCCTCGTTGCGGCGCTCCTTGAGCGAAATCGCACAGGCGGAACGCGCATTACACGGCGCACGTCAGGGCGTCGATCGCACGCTTGCCGAGGCGGCCCATCGGTTGCAGCCGCCGGGCGGCGAGCGCGAGGCGCACGCCGAGTCGGCCTGGAGTGCGCAGTTCGTGCGCGCCTTCGAGCAGTTGGCGCAGCGACAGGACTATCGCGCGCTCAGCGCATTTGCGCCCGCACTGCATGGCGTCGAGCGCCGCCGCGTGGCTGCTTTGCTGGGGGTCGCCGCCCGCTGATCGGCTTGGCCGGGGCCGAGCGTACGGCGCTCAGCCGCTTGCTGCGTCCGCGCTCAACAGCGGCGCGCCCGCACCCAGCCGCTGGCGGATCGCGGCGTTGACGGTATTCAGCAGCAGACATGCGATCGTCATGGGCCCGACGCCGCCCGGAACCGGCGTAATGGCGCCGGCGCGCTGCACCGCCGTCTCGAACTCCACATCGCCCACCAGCCGCGTGCGCCGCTCACCGCCCGGGGCCTGGTCCGCGGCGACCCGGTTGATTCCCACGTCGATCACGATCGCGCCGGGACGGATCCATGCTCCGGCTATCGACTCCGGTCGCCCCACTGCGGCCACCAGGATCTCCGCTTCACCGCAAAGCTGCGGCAGATCGCGCGTGCGCGAGTGCGCGATCGTGACGGTGCAGTCGTTGCGCAGCAGGAGCTGCGCCATGGGTTTGCCGACGATGTTGGAGCGCCCTATCACCAGCGCACGCTTGCCGGTCAAGTCGGGCGCGACCTCGCGGATCAGAATGAGGCAGCCGAGCGGCGTACATGGAATGGTCGCTTCCTCGCCGAGCGCCAGCCGCCCAACGTTCAACGCGTGGAAGCCGTCGACGTCCTTGGCCGGATCGATGGCCGCCAGCACCGCCGCGCTGTCTATCCCTGCCGGCAGCGGCAACTGCACCAGCACGCCGTGTACGTCTTCACGGGCGTTCAGCTCGGCGAGCAGAGCGATCAGCTCCGCAGTCGTGGCGCTCGCGGGGAGACGGAAATCGAAATGCGCGATCCCAGCCTCGTGGGCCTGCCGCGTCTTGCTGTTCACGTACACCTGGCTCGCGGGATCATCGCCGACCAGCACGACCGCCAGTCCGGGCCGCAAGCCCTGCGTCTCGAGTTGTGCAACCCGCTGCGCGATGCGCTCGCGCAGGCGCTGTGCAATGGCGCGTCCGTCGATGATCGCGGCTGTCAACGTAGTGCTCCTGAATCTGTCGAAAAGAATCGCTATTGTCTCTGGCTGCAGTCGCCTTGACGACTACTTCGCGCCTTCCGCTGCGCAGGGCGGGGCGGCGATGGGATCAGACCGGCCCGCGCCGAAAAGGTCCGCGTACTGCTCCCGCAAGGCGCTCTTCTGCACTTTTCCCATCGCGTTGCGCGGCAGCTCGGACGCGAACACGATCCGTTTGGGCAGCTTGAAACTGGCCAATCGCTCGGCGAGCGACGCGCGAATCGCGGCTTCATCGAGCGTCGCGCCGGGCGCCGGGACGACGACGGCCGCGACGCCTTCGCCCAAATCGGGATGCGGCGCGCCGATGACGGCGCTTTCCATCACTTCGGGCAGTGCGTCGATCGCGTTCTCGATCTCGATGGGATAGACGTTGTAGCCGCCCGTAATGATCAGGTCCTTGCCGCGCCCGACGATATGCACGTAGCCGCGCTCGTCGATGCGGCCAAGATCGCCGGTGATGAAATAGCCGTCCGGGCGGAATTCGGCGGCTGTCTTCTCCGGCATGCGCCAGTAGCCGCGAAACACGTTCGGGCCGCGCACTTCGATCATGCCGACCGCATCGCACTCTTGCAGCGGCTTGCCAGTCTCAGGATCCGTGATCCGCAGCTCCACGCCGGGGAGCGCCGGCCCCACAGAGCCCGGCACGCGCTCGCCGTCGTACGGGTTGGACGTATTCATGAGCGTCTCGCTCATGCCGTACCGCTCCAGGATCGCATGACCGGCGCGCGCCTGGAATTCTCGATGCGTCTGCGCCAGCAGAGGCGCCGACCCGGAGATGAACAACCGGACGTTCTTTACGTGTTCGGGCGAGAGCCCGGGCTGCTGCAGCAGGCGCGTGTAGAACGTCGGCACGCCCATCATGACAGTCACGCGCGGCAGCAGGCGCAGCGCTTCGGCGGCGTCGAACTTCGGCAGGAAAAGCATCGCGGCGCCGCTGGCCAGGACGGTGTTGATGGCTACGAACAGCCCGTGTGCGTGAAATATGGGCAGCGCGTGCAACAGCACGTCGCTGGCCGTGAAGCGCCACGCCTGTGCGAGCGTGAGCGCGTTCGATGCGAGATTGGCGCGCGTGAGCATGGCGCCCTTGGAGCGGCCTGTGGTGCCTGATGTGTAAAGCAGGGCCGCGAGCGCCGAGGCGGGGATATTCTCCGGCGGCCGGGAAATAGCTCGGCCGTCGGCCCGCGCTTCGTCGGGCCCTTCGTTCCCCCCTTCGAGCAGCGAGCCGCCGCCGTGCGCGTCGAGCGTCGCGATCGCCGCGAGCGGTGCGGCGCCCGCGGCGTCCTGCGGCCGCAGCACCGCCAGCTTCGGGTCGGCGTCCTGCAGAAAATACTCGAGCTCGGCCGACGTGTACGCGGTGTTGAGCGGCGCCAGCACTGCGCCGATCTGCAGACACGCGAGGTACAGCGCCACGGCATGCGGAGACTTTTCGACCTGCACGAGGACGCGGTCGCCGGTTTGTACGCCGCGTGCGCGCAGCGCGGCGGCGATCCTGGCGGTGAGGGCGGCCATTTCGGCGTAGCTCTGCCGGCGCCCGTCCGCAGTTTCCAGGAACAGGCGCCCGGGATCGCGCGCGGCGATCTCAATGAGCCAGTCTGAAGGCGCGGTGGTTGTGGGCGTGGAATTCGTCATTCGGTGTGCCTGATGATGCGAGTCGAAGAACGCCAATAATGCAAGGGCTTCGAGTGCATCGATATCACGGAAGTAAGAGTAGATCAGAGCTCCATGGCGGTCGGCGGCTGGGGGTCGGCCAGTTCGCATGACCTGCGCAGCAGCCAGGGCGTGATGGTAGCGAAGGTGAAGGCGTCAAGGCGCGTCGCTCGCCAGTCGACCGCGCCGGCAGGCTTCTTGATTCGCAGAACGGCGCGCCGGAACGACAAGGACTGCGATGGGCCGGAGCTCCCATCGGCAGGCGCGCGTCGAGCGTTTGCTCAGTCCTTGGCGGTCGGCCGCCGCTTCTTCGCGGCGCGCTTCTCCCTGTACATGGCCGCATCGGCGCGCGCGATCAGCGCCTCGAGGGCTTCCACCGAGTCCTCCGACGAATCGACCAGCACGGCGCCGATGCTCACGTCCAGTACATAAAGTCGCTGCGAAGCGGCGTTGAACGCCTCCAGGTGCTCGCGCAGGCGCAGGCGGGGAGCGCTCACGTCGCGCGCCACGTACGCAAGCGCGACGAACTCGTCGCCCCCGAGCCGCGCCAAGATGTCGGAATCGCGGAAGGTGTGGCGCAGCACGTCCGCCGCATCGCGCAGCGCCTGATCGCCGGCGAGATGCCCGAATGTATCGTTGATCTCCTTCAGTCCGTTCAGGTCCATGAAGAACAGACCGAGCGCATGGCGCTCGCGCCGCGCCACTTTCAGGGCCTGCATCGCCAGCTCGAAGAAGCCGCGACGGTTCCTGAGTTGGGTGAGCTCGTCGATGAGCGACAGACTCTGCATGCGCTCTGCGCTGCGCCGCAGCGCCTCCTCGCGCTCGCGAATCGCGATGTCGGCGCGATGCTTGTGAATGGCGACCTCGATCGCGCAGCGCAGCTCGACTTCCTGGAACGGTTTGATCAAGTAGCCGAGCGGGCCGGCGGCGACGGCTCTCTGCAGCGTGGCGGGATCGCTGCGGCCGGTGAGAAAGATGACCGGCGCAGCCGTGCGCTGGTGGATCAGGCGCGCCGCCTGGATGCCGTCCATATCGCCCGGCAGGCTTACGTCCATGACGACCAGCTGAGGTTTGAGCTGCTCGGCCAGATACACCGCCTCATCGCCGCTGGCGGCGACGCCCGCAACTTGGTAGCCAAGGCGGGTCAGGCTTTCGCGCAGGTCCTCGGCGACGATCGCCTCGTCCTCGACCACGAGTATGGAGATCGCCGGCTGTTCGCTGGACGCGGGATCCCCGCCGGGCTGCTCGCCAGCCTGTGCGAGGCGCTCGTCTTCGAACTGATTCCGGCCGAAATGCTCCACGGCGGCCAAATGCCGGTCCTCCGAGCTGGTTGGCGCGATGTTCGTTAACGCACGAGGACGCCGGGCGGTTCGTGCAAATCACGGATCGAGAGTCGGTGAAACGAGCGCCTGCGCGCACCGCGACGCGCGCGGCGTCGCTCCAATCCCCCGCCGGCGTCGGCTTGCAATACAATCGCGGTAGTCCCCGCAGGTAGATCGGGGTTCGCCAACAACGGCGTGCGAGTTTCGCGACGCCACGACCGGCGCCCCCGATTGCGGGGGCGCGGAGATGAGCGTCCGCGCCATATGTCACGACAAATCAAGAAAGCCCTGATCTGCGGCTCAGTCGCCTTCGACACGATCATGGTGTTCCAGGACCGTTTCAAGGCGCACATTCTCCCGGACAAGATCCACATGCTGAATGTGTCGTTTCTCGTGCCGCAAATGCGGCGAGAATACGGCGGCTGCGCCGGGAACATCGCGTACAACCTTCGACTGCTGGGCGACGTCGGCTACCCGATGGCGACGGTCGGCCGAGATTTCGCGCCGTACGCGGACTGGCTGCGACGCAACGATGTGCCCGCCGACCACGTGCGACAGCTCGACGACGAGCACACCGCGCAGGCGTTCATCACGACCGACCTGGACGATAACCAGATCACGGCTTTCCACCCGGGCGCGATGCAACATTCTCATCTGAACGATGCAGCGCAGGCCTGCGCGGCCGATTCCTCGATCGCGATCGGCGTCGTCGCGCCCGACGGACGCGAGGGCATGGTGCGTCACGCCGAGCAGTTCACGGCGGCCGGCGTGCCTTTCATCTTCGATCCCGGACAGGGGCTGCCGCTGTTTGACGGCGAGCAGCTGTGCGCCTTCATCGAGCGGGCGAAATGGCTGGCGGTGAACGAGTATGAGTGGCAACTGGTGCTCGACAAGACCAGGCTTTCACCGCAGGAGATCATGGCGCAGGTCGAGGCGCTGATCGTCACGCGCGGCGCGGCTGGGTCGGTGATCCATGTGAACGGCGAGCGCATAGAGATTCCCGCCGCCAAGCCGCGCGCCGTGGTCGATCCCACCGGCTGCGGCGACGCTTATCGCGCCGGACTGATCCACGGGCTGCTGCACGGGTTCGACTGGGCCGCAACCGGCCGCATTGCTTCGCTCATGGGCGCGATCAAAGTGGAATCGCGCGGTACACAGAACCACGCGTTCAGCGCCGCGGAGTTCGCAGCGCGCTATCGCGAGAACTTCGGCGCCGAGCCGCCGCGGGCGGATTGAAGGCGCGGGGCCGCATCGAAATCGTCAGATAACTACAGAGGCTGCTTATGAGCTCAAGCTTTTTGTTCACGTCGGAATCGGTGTCCGAAGGCCATCCGGACAAGGTCTCCGACCAGATCTCCGATGCGATCCTCGATGCGATCCTCGCCGAGGACAAGTACTCGCGCGTCGCGGCCGAAACGCTCTGCAACACCGGTCTCGTGGTGCTGGCCGGCGAGATCACGTCCAAGGCGGTGGTCGATTACCCATCGATCGCCCGCGACGTCATCAAGCGCATCGGCTACGACAACACTGATTACGGCATCGACTACAAGGGTTGCGCCGTACTGGTCGCCTACGACAAGCAGTCGCCGGATATCGCTCAGGGCGTGGACGAAGGGCGCGGCCTGAATCTCGATCAGGGTGCGGGCGACCAGGGCCTGATGTTCGGTTATGCATGCGATGAGACGCCCGAGCTCATGCCGCTGCCGATTCATCTGGCGCATCGCATGGTCGAGCGCCAGGCCGCGCTGCGCAAATCCGGCAAGCTCGGCTGGCTGCGTCCGGACGCGAAATCTCAGGTCACGGTGCGTTACGTGGACGGCAAGCCGAAGGAGATCGACACCGTCGTGCTATCCACCCAGCACCATCCCGAGGTCGAGCACGCCGCGCTCGCCGAGGCGGTGATCGAGGAGATCATCAAGCCCGTGTTGCCCAAGGACATGGTCGGCAAGAAGATCAACTACCTGGTGAATCCGACCGGGCGCTTCGTGGTAGGCGGGCCGCAGGGCGACTGCGGGCTTACCGGTCGCAAGATCATCGTCGACACTTACGGCGGCGCTGCGCCGCACGGCGGCGGCGCATTCTCGGGCAAGGATCCTTCGAAGGTGGACCGCTCGGCGGCCTACGCGGCGCGCTACGTGGCGAAGAATATCGTCGCTTCGGGCCTGGCGAGCAAGGCGCAGGTGCAGGTGTCGTACGCGATCGGCGTCGCCAAGCCGACCAGCATCATGGTGACCACGTTCGGGACCGGCAAGGTTCCCGACGAACAGATCGAGACGCTGGTGGCCAAGCACTTCGACTTGCGGCCCAAGGGCATCATCCAGATGTTGGACCTGCTGCGGCCGATCTATCAGAAGACCGCCGCATACGGGCATTTCGGCCGACCCGAGCCGGAGTTCACCTGGGAAAAGACCGACAAGGCCGAGGCCCTGGCGGCGGACGCCGGCGTCAAGCGCGCCGCTAACGGCTGAGGGAGGGGGAGGGGAAAAGCGGTTAGCGGTTGGTTGGGAAGCGGTTAGCGGTTAGCGGTTCGTTAAGAGAGCGCCGGACACATAGCGTGCGCTGTTCGGCAGCCATCGCGGGAGCAGAGATGGATTACGCTGCAGGACCTTCTAACCGGCTAACCGCTAACCGCTAACCGCTTCTCCGTCACCGCTTCTCCGTCACCGCTTCTTCTCGCCGCTACCCGCTTCCCGAGTTACACTTCCCATCCCACCGCGCGTCGAGGGGCGCTGCAGCGCGGCGGCCGGGAGCTCCTCCCGCCGCCCCGCCAGGCTCGGCGCGCACGCCTGTACGGCAACGGCGCCCGCTCACTTTTTTACGGAGTAGATCATGAGCGCAGTTGCAAAGCCCGCGACATCCAAGGACTTTTGCGTGGCCGATCTGTCCCTGGCCGCCTGGGGCCGCAAGGAGATTGCGATCGCCGAGACCGAAATGCCTGGTCTGATGGCGATTCGCGAGGAGTTCGCCAGGACTCAGCCGCTGCAGGGCGCGCGCATCTCCGGATCGCTGCACATGACGATCCAAACGGCGGTGCTCATCGAGACGCTGCAGGCGCTCGGCGCCGAGGTGCGCTGGGCGTCGTGTAACGTGTTCTCCACGCAGGATCATGCCGCCGCCGCCATAGCCGAGCGCGGTACGGCGGTGTTCGCCTTCAAGGGAGAGTCCCTGGACGAGTACTGGGACTTCACTCATCGCATCTTCGAGTGGCCGGACAGTCCGCAGGGAGCAAAGCAGTTCTCCAACATGATTCTCGACGACGGCGGCGATGCGACGCTCCTGCTGCATCTGGGGACCCGCGCCGAGAGCGATCCGAGCGTGCTCGATAAGCCCGGCAGCGAGGAAGAGACCGCGCTGTTCAAGTCGATCAAGGCGAGGCTCGCGAGCGATCCGAAGTGGTACTCGACGCGCATCAAGCAGATCAAGGGCGTGTCCGAGGAGACCACCACCGGCGTCAACCGCCTGTACCAGATGGCGAAGGAGGGCAGGCTCGCGTTCCCTGCGATCAACGTCAATGACTCGGTCACCAAGAGCAAGTTCGACAACCTGTATGGCTGCCGTGAGTCGCTGGTCGACGGGATCAAGCGCGCCACCGACGTGATGGTCGCGGGCAAGATTGCGGTGGTGTGCGGCTACGGCGATGTCGGCAAGGGGTCGGCCCAGGCGCTGCGCGCGCTTTCAGCGCAGGTCTGGATCACCGAGATCGATCCGATCTGCGCACTGCAGGCGGCGATGGAAGGTTATCGGGTGGTCACCATGGAGGAGGCCGCGGACCAGGGCGACATCTTCGTCACGACCACCGGCAATTTCCATGTGATCACGCATGACCACATGCGGAAGATGAAGAACAACGCCATCGTCTGCAACATCGGCCATTTCGACAACGAGATCGACGTGGCTGCGCTGCGCAAGTATCGGTGGGAGAACATCAAGCCGCAGGTCGATCATGTCATCTTCCCCGACGGCAAGCGCATCATCCTGCTCGCCGAAGGGCGCCTGGTGAACCTGGGCTGCGCAACTGGACACCCCTCGTACGTGATGAGTTCCTCGTTCGCCAACCAGACGCTGGCGCAGATCGAGCTGTTCACCAACACGGAGAAGTATCCGGTCGGCGTTTATGTGCTGCCGAAGCGCCTGGACGAGAAAGTGGCGCGGCTGCAGCTCGCCAAGCTGGGCGTCAAGCTCACCGAGCTCACCGACGAGCAGGCGAAATACATCGGCGTGCCGAAGGAAGGACCCTACAAGGCGGATCATTACCGCTACTAAGCAGCAGCGGTTAGTCGGAAGGGCTCGCGGCCGATCGCGATGAACGGCGGCCGCCTCCGACTAGCCGCTCACCCCAATGGCGCTTGCTTGCGAGTTCATCGCTGTGGATTGAACGGTTGGCGATTAGTCAGAGCCAAGAGGCGCCGAGTAGACATGCTCGACTAACCGCTTCGAAGCAAGCGCCAAGTAGACGCCATTGCCGTCAACCGCCAAGCGCCAACCGCCAACCGCTAACCGCTAACTGCCAACCGCTAACCGCTTCTCCATTGTCATGACCGCCAAGATCATCGACGGCAAAGCCATCGCCAACCATCTGCGCGCGCAATACCACGCGCGCGTGGACGCATTGCTCGCGGCGCACGGAATCCGGCCGGCGCTCGCCGTCATCCTCGTGGGCGACAATCCAGCCTCGCGTTCCTACGTGCGCAACAAGATCGCCGGCTGTCGGCAAGTCGGCATTCGCTCGGAACTGATCGAGCTGCCGTCGTCGTGCACCGAGGACGAGCTGCTCGGCCACATCGATCGTCTGAACGCCGATTCGAGCATTCACGGCGTACTCGTGCAGTTGCCGCTGCCTGCGCAAATTCGCGTCGCGAGCGTGGTCGAGCGCATCTCGGTGGAGAAGGACGTCGACGGCTTTCACCTGTACAACATGGGCGGACTGGTCACTGGCGCCACGGTGTTCTCGCCGTGCACGCCGTACGGCGTGCAGAAGATGCTCGAATACGAGAACATCTCGGTCGAAGGCCGCAATGTGGTGGTCGTGGGCGCGAGCAATGTGGTGGGTAAACCCACCGCGCTCATGCTGATGCAGCAGGACGCCACGGTCTGCATCTGTCACAAGAAGACACGCGACCTCGGCCAGTTCACGATTCTGGCCGACATCCTGGTAGTCGCCGCCGGCGTCCCCAACCTGATCGTGCCGCAGATGGTGCGCACCGGCGCGGTGGTCATCGACGTCGGCTTCAACAGGCTGCCGGACGGCCGGATCGTGGGCGATGTGGACTTCGAGGGCGTGAAGCAGAAGGCGTCGCACATCACTCCCGTGCCGGGCGGCGTCGGGCAGCTCACCGTGACGATGCTGCTGCACAACACCATCCTTTCGGCGGAGCGTGTGGCGAGCGCCGCCAGATCGCCGTTCCATCGCCAGTTGTCCGCCTGATCAGCGGCAACTGACTGGACGAACATGGCGCGCGTAGTCATCACCGATCACCCCTGGCCGGACGTCGACATCGAACGCGATATCTTGGAGGCGGCCGGTCATCGCCTGATCGCCGGACCGCAGGCGACGCCCCCGGCGGCGTTCGTGGAAGCGCTGGTGCGCGAGCACGATCCGGCCGCCATCATGACCTGCTGGGCGCAGGTGTCCGCCGAGGCGATCGGCGCGCCGAGCGATCTGAGGATCGTAGTCCGCATGGGCGTCGGGCTGGACAACATCGCCATTCCCGCGGCGACGCAGCGCGGCGCATGGGTGACCAATGTGCCGGATTATTGCTACGAGGAAGTGTCGGATCACGCCGTGGCGCTGCTGCTGGACTTGTGGCGCAACGTGACGGCGATGGATCGCGATGTGAAGCGCGGGGCCTGGCGTCCGGGCGCCGCGCGGGCCAGGCGCGTGGCCGAGATGACCGTGGGCCTGGTGGGTTACGGCCGCATAGGCCGCGCAACGGCGCGCAAGCTGCGCGGTTTTGGCTGCCGACTGCTGGTGAACAGTCCCTCGTTGCTGCGTGACAAGGCCGATGGCGATGAGGTGGCGCCCGGCGTGATCGTAGCGAGTCTCGGAGTAATGCAGCGGGAGTGCGACGCCATCGTGATTCTTGCACCGCTCACGGCGGCGACGCATCACATGATCGACGATCGGTTCATCGCCGCACTGCGCAGGAAGCCGCTGCTGATCAACGTGAGCCGCGGCGCCATCGTGGAGAACGAGGCGCTCGTTCGTGGTCTGGACGCAGGGCTCATTGCAGGCGCCGGGCTGGACGTGGTCGAAGGCGAGCCCGCCGCGCCCACCTCGGTCACCGCGCGCGAGGACGTGATCGTCACGCCTCACATGGCGTTTTCCTCGGACGCTTCGCTTGCAGAGCTGCGGCGGCGCTGTGCGCAGGAGGTCGTGCGCGTGCTCGCCGGAGAGTCTCCCCTGCATCCCTGCAATCGGCCGGTGAGCGCCGGTGGTTCATCGCTCGGCGCCGGTCCGGGCCAGCGATCTTCATGAGCGAAGATCGCGCCGTTCGCACTCCTCTGGGCGGCGGCGTGTCGAGCGACGTGGCGATCGTGCGCGATGAAAGCGGTCGCGAGATCGTGGTCAAGCAAGCGCTGCCGCGCTTCAAGGTGGCGGCGGACTGGCGGGTCGATCCTGCACGCTCGAGTCTCGAGGTCCAGGCTCTGCGCGAAGCGCGCGCGTTGCTCGGCGCGCATGTCGCGCCCGAAGTGCTCTGGGAAGATGCAGACCATCATTGCTTCGCGATGCAGCGCATCGATTCCAGACTGCGCAATTGGCGTGATGAGCTGGACGCCAGGGTCATCGATCTGAAGACCGCCGCACGCGTCGGTGAGTTGCTCGCCATGCTGCATGTGCGCTCGGCCGCAAAGCCCGAGCTGGCCGCGCGCTTCGGCGATCTCGATTTGTTCAAGCAGCAGCGCATCGAGCCGTTTTTCAACCGGATCGTTCAGCGCAATCCAGGGCTGCGCGCAGGGGTCGGGGAAGCGATCGCGATCTTGTGCGCCCCGGGACGCTCGCTCGTGCATGGCGACTACAGTCCCAAGAACATGCTGGTCCACGGGACGGAAGTCGTCCTGCTCGATTGGGAGGTGGCGCACTGGGGTGAGCCGCGCTTCGACGCGGCCTTCTGTCTCATGCACCTCATCCTCGATGCACATCATCGTCCTCCCGCCGATGAATACGTCGACGCAGCGCTGACCTTCATCGAGGCGTACGCGCGCGCCGGCGGGCCAGCGCCGATGGACGCTGTTCTGGTGCGGATCACGGGATGCTTGCTGCTTGCGCGACTGGAAGGGGATTCGCCGATCCATTATCTGCACGAGCTGGATGCGAGCGTCGTGAAGCGCCAAGCCGTGCGGCTCATCGAGCATCCCCCGCAGGATGCGCGCCGCATGCTCGATCAGCTTTTCCCGCGCTGAGCGGAGCGGCTGCGCCGAATCACACTTTGTGCGTCGAGAGCAGGATGCTGGTTTCGGTGCTGGACACGCCTTCCAGCAGGCGGATCCGGCCGAGCGCGCGATCGAAAGCTTCGAGGTTCTCCGTGCGCAGCTCGACGACGAAATCCCAGCGGCCGTTCGTGCTGTGCAGCGCGGTCACCGCGGGATCTCCCCGCAGCCCTTTGCGCACGGCTTCGCCGCGCGCGCCTTCGATCGCGACGGTCATCAGGGCGCGGATGCCATGCTCGGCGACCTGCGGACGCAGCCGCACCGTGTAGCCGGCGATCGTACCCTCCGCCTCCAGCCGGGCGAGGCGGTTCTGCACGGTGCCGCGCGCCACGCCCAGTTTCTTCGCCAACGTCGCCACCGGCGTGCGAGCGTTGTCGCGCAGGAGCGTAATGAGTTGTCGGTCGATGTCGTCCACGCGTCCTCCAGCCGTCCGGACATTCTACTCATTTCGCCAGGGATTTCTGACAGTTCGCTCAGGTGTTGCTGCTTTTTGAGCACTCTATTGCCTATTAATTGGCCTGCACTCGGTCAAAACTAGGCGAGCGCTGATCAGGCCGCAGGAGCGCAATGGAGCCGCCCGTACGATCAGGGTCTGGTGAAGTTGCGGTTCTCATCGGGCGGGTCAGCGTTGGTCCAGCGATATCGCGGCCGGACGTGCGCGCCGCGGAACTGTTACGGGATACCTATTCATGGTCGATTACATCGGCGTAGAGCGCATTCAGAACCTGATCCGCGAGGTAGGTCCGGCCCCTTTCATGCGGGGCTTGGCGCAGGAGATCGAGGCGGACTACCGCCGCTGGAACGAGTTCGAGAAGTCGCCGCGGCACGCCGTGCATTCGCCGGTCGGCGTGATCGAGCTGATGCCAGTGAGCGACGGGCGCCTGTATTCGTTCAAGTACGTCAACGGACACCCGAAGAACACGGGCGAAGGGCTGCTCACGGTCACCGCTTTTGGTGTGCTCGCTCAGGTGAGCACCGGTTACCCGCTGCTGCTTGCGGAACTGACCTTCACCACGGCGCTGCGCACCGCTGCAATGTCCGCGCTCGCCGCCCGCTACATGGCGCGCCCGCAGTCGCGCTCGATGGCCGTCATTGGCAACGGGGCGCAGGCGGAATTCCAGATCATCGCATTCCACGAGATGCTTGGGATGCGTGAGGTGCGCTTGTTCGATGTGGACGCGCGTGCGACGCAGAAGCTCGAGCGCAACCTCGAGGGGATCGGACTCGAAGGATTGCGCGTCGTGCGTTGCGCCTCGACGGCCGAGGCGGTGCGCGGCGCAGACATCGTCACCACATCGACGGCGGCGAAGCGCCAAGCCGCGATCCTGACGCCCGAGATGATCGAGCCTGGCGTGCACATCAACGCCGTCGGCGGCGACTGTCCGGGCAAGACGGAGCTGGACCGCGACATCCTGCTGCGAGCGGATGCGCGCATCGTGGTGGAGTACGAGCCGCAGTCGAGAATCGAGGGGGAGATCCAGCAGCTCGATGCGACGCACCAGGTGATCGAGTTCAGCGAAGTCGCGAGCGGCAGGACGCCTGGCCGCACCAGCGAGGCCGAGGTGACGATCTTTGATTCGGTCGGATTCGCGTTGGAGGATTTTGCCGCGCTGCGCTACCTGCATCGGCTGCATGCGGAGCATCGTGGCGTACGCGTGCAGCTGGATCTCATTCCGGACGTCGAAGATCCGAAGGATCTGTTCGGCGCACTGATGCGCACACCCGTCACGCGCCCGCGCGCCGCGCCCGGGAAAACGGAGGGCCTGATGGCATGACCGTCCGAGGCGTGACTCTGATCGGCGCGCCGACCGACGCTGGCGCGGCCGATCGCGGCGCATCCATGGGGCCGGAGGCGCTGCGCGTCGCCGGCCTGCTCCAGGCGCTGCGCGCTCGCGGCCTCGACGTCATCGATCGCGGCAATCTCAGCGGCCCGTCGAATCCCTGGATCGCACAGCCGGTGAACGGCTATCGCCACTTGAGCGAAGTCGCCGAGTGGTGCCGGCGAGTGTATGAAGCCGTACGCCGCGAACTGCTCGATGAGCGCCTGCCCATTCTGCTGGGCGGCGATCACGGGCTGGCGGTGGGCTCGATAAGCGCGGTCGCCCGCTACTGCCGCGATGCAGGCCGCAAGCTGCGAGTGCTATGGATCGACGCGCACACCGATTTCAACACCCGCGAGCTTTCGCCGAGCGGCAACATCCATGGCATGCCGGTCGCATGTCTGTGCGGATTCGGCCCGGATGAGCTGACGCGACTGGGCGGCGAAGCGCCCGCTCTGCAGCCCTCGTGTATTCGCCAGATCGGCGTTCGCAGCGTCGATGCGGGCGAGAAACGCTTCGTGCATGAGCAGCGGCTCGAGGTGTTCGACATGCGTTATATCGACGAGATGGGGATGCGCCACACCATGGAGGCGGCGCTCGCGGGCGTCGATGACAATACGCACCTGCACGTGAGCTTCGACGTGGACTCGCTGGATCCCGAAGCGGCGCCCGGCGTCGGCACGACCGTTCCGGGCGGGCTGTCCTATCGCGAAGCCCAGCTTTGCATGGAGATGATCGCGGACACCGGCCAGCTCGCGTCTCTCGACGTCATGGAGCTCAACCCAGCGCTGGACGTGCGCAACAAGACCGCGCGGATCGCAGTGGATCTCGTCGAGTCGTTGTTCGGCAAGAGCACGCTGATACGCTTGCCCGAGCGCTGAGCAGCGGCGCAGGCGCAGCGAGCGTCGGACGCCGCAAAGCTGGAATTCTCGTCATTGCAGGCGCAACGCGGACCGATGGCGGACCGGGCGCCCGCTCGCCCTCGAATTGCTGCAACTGCGTGCATTCCCCGGTTGGAAATCCTCCGGGCCGCGAGCAAGATCCGGCTGCGGCATCTATCGGCCTAATCAACGATACAAACGGAGCCCACCATGTTCGCAAAACTTTCGGCGGAGTTTCTCGGCACGTTCTGGCTAGTGCTCGGCGGTTGCGGCACTGCAGTACTCGCGGCCGCCTTTCCGGAAGTGGGCGTAGGTCTGCTGGGGGTCTCCCTGGCGTTCGGCCTCACGGTGCTCACCGGCGTTTACGCACTCGGCACGATCTCGGGTGGACATTTCAACCCTGCGGTTTCCATCGGGCTCTGGGCGGGCGGGCGCTTCCCGGCCTCGCAGCTCGCACCGTACATCCTCGCTCAGCTCGTCGGAGGCGTTGTGGCCGCGGCGGTGTTGTACGTGATCGCCAGCGGCCAGCCGGGATTCAGCGTGGCCGACGGCTTTGCGGCCAATGGCTTCGGCGAGCATTCGCCCGGCGGCTATAGCTTCACCGCCGCGCTGGTGAGCGAGCTGGTGATGACGTTCATGTTCCTCATCGTGATTCTCGGCGCCACGCATCGGCGCGCGCCGGTCGGATTCGCGGGGCTGGCGATCGGCCTGACGCTGACGCTGATCCACCTGATCAGCATCCCGGTGACCAACACCTCGGTGAATCCGGCCCGCAGCACCGGGCCGGCGCTGTTCGTGGGCGACTGGGCGCTGCAGCAGCTGTGGCTGTTCTGGCTGGCGCCGATCGTGGGCGCCGCGATCGCCGGCCTCGCTTATCGGGCGATTCTGGAAAGCAGACAGGAAGAGGCGCCGCCGGTCACCGGACGTCTCGAAGCCTGAACGCGGCGCCGAGCGGCTCGCGCTTCGCTCGAGCCGCTCGAAACGCCTCGCATTGCAGGCGTTTCCTTGGGCTGAACCGTCAGGGCGGCAGGTTAGTCAGAGCTTCCCCAGGGGCGGTCGGCTGAGCAAGTTGCGTCGAGACTTCACTCGGAAGCCCGCACGTCCGGATTACTCAACTCGCGAACTTCTGCCGGGCGGGCGGGAGAAGGACTCGACTCGGCGGTGCACGCCAGGCGGCTTGGTCGGTAGTAGCGGAATTTCCCCGAAGGCTCGCGAGGCACGACCGCGACGCGTTCGATCTCCACCTCGCATTCCTCGCCGAAATTCGCGCGCACGAAGCGCGTCAGCTTGGCCGCCAACGTGTGGTCGAAGCCGTCGCTGCTCTCTACGAGCACCTTCCAGCGCCGCGCATCGATCTGCTGGAACAGACTCTGCTGAATGGCGCCAAGCGGCGTGTCTGCGAGCACTGTGCTGAAGTTCCTGCCGAGCACCGAGCCGTGCACCTCGGCGCCGTCCGCCGTCACGAACACGTCGGCGGCGCGTCCGATGAGGTTGTCGAGCACTGGCTGCGGCCGGCCGCAAGCGCATGGCTCAGGGCGGATGCTGCCGGTGTCGCCGATTCGGCAGCGGATCAACGGCATCGCGTGATTACTGAGCGTAGTCACCACGATGTCGCCGCACTCGCCCGGCGCAGCCGGCTGATCGCCGTGGAATACTTCCAGGTACACGTTCTCGGCGTGAACATGCAACGAACCGGCCGGGCACTCCGCGGCGATCGGTCCCACCTCGGTGCAGCCGTACATCTCCACTACGCGCGCGCCCAGGTGTCGCTCGATTTCCTCACGCTGAAACGCGTAGACCTGCTCGCCGCCGACTTTTGCGTATGGAACGAGCGGTTTCGGCGCGTCAGGGTGATGCGTGCGCACGTGGCGGGCCAGCCTCGCGAGCGCCGACGGCAGACCCTGGCACAGGTCCGGCCGGCGCGTGAGCAGCCAGTGCGCCGCTTCTTCAAGACGCTGCGGCGTCAGCTCGGAGGTGCGAAAGAACTTGCAGTTCTTCACCCAGTCCTGGAACCAGTGGCCCTGGCCCCACATCAGGAGCGTGCGCGCGCCCGGCGGGACGCCGTGCCACAGCATCGCGCGGTATTCGCTCGCCCATCCCCACCCCGCGCCGCCCGGGCTCCATACGACGCGCAGCGGCTCGCCGCTGGAAGCGGAGCTGTTGCGCACGAATGCGCCCCGGATTGGACGGCGGGCGCGCAGCTGCGTCATGTCCGCGCGCACCGTGCGCCTCTCGAGCACGGGCCACGCATCGATACGCCCAGGATCTTGACTCCATAGGCGCTCGCGCCATGGTCCGGCGGCGTACAGCGGCGTGGTTGCGTGCGCGTAGCGCAGCATGTCCACGAGACGCTCGTGCATGCGGCGATCGAAGGTGCGCTTGTCCAGCCGCTCCAGGTCTTGCAGGCGTTTGATGAACTCGCTGATCGGTCTGCGACGCAATCGCTGCAAACCGTAATAGAGAGTGCAGTGGACTGCCTGCTCTACGGACTTGTTCATCCGATGTCCCTGTGCTTGCGGTTGGATGGCGTGCGGGCGCTGATTGTGCGCGCCGGCTTCAGCGACAACGAAACGCCTGCGCGGAGGTTCCACTTTCATTCCATCGGAACTCACGTACGAGCAAGCGCGTTCGCGCCGCACACACTGAACATTGCAACCACACCCGTCGCGCGACGCAGCCCGTTGCCGCAGCGCCCGGGAGGTTGGAGGGATGAGCCCGCGTTGCGCGGGCGCCGTTCGCTTCATGATCCAGCTTGCCAGAACCGCACGTACGCTCGCGCGCATCGCGCGCACTCGCTACCCCGCATTCATCGCGGGCGCCCCGCTGGCGCGGAACGAGATCCCGGTTTTCACTTATCACGACGTCGAGGCCGAGGATCTCACGCAGGATCTCGAATTCCTGCACGTCAACGGCTATCGAACGCTCAGCCTGGACGAGTACTTGCATGCGCGCAGCACGCGGCGCAGCCCCGGCCGCGCAGTCCTGCTTACATTCGACGACGCGCGCAAGAGCTTCTGGAGCGCGGCGGCGCCGACGCTGCGCGCCTTCGAAGCCCATGCGACGCTGTTCGCACCCACGCACTGGATGGATTCTGCGAAGTCCGCCGGCGACGACCTGTTCATGAGCTGGGAGCAGGTGAGTGCGTGCGCGCAGTCCGGCCTCGTCGATGTGCAGTCTCACGCGCACCGGCACGCACTCGTTTTCACCTCACCGCAGCTCGTCGACTTCGCCTCGCCGTGGTCGCTCGCCCGTTATGACGTGTACGACTGGCCGATGCGTCGTTGCGGCGAGGACGACGTGCTTGGACGGCCGCCCCTTGGCTCGCCGATCTACCGAGCTGCGCCGCTCCTCTCCGCAACGCGCCGCTATCTCGAAAACGAGGAGCTCACGAACGCCTGTCGCGAGTATGTCCTCGACAACGGCGCGGACGAGTTCTTCCGGAGGCCGCGCTGGGCCGCGCGGTTGCGCCGTCTGCATGACGAGCTCGCGCGCGCCCTGCGCGGGCAATGGCTGGCGCCGAGCAGATTCACCGCGCTGCTCGAGTCCGAGTTCGAGCGCAGCCGCAGTGCGTTCTTGCGCCATCTCGGCTACGCGCCGCACTGCATCGCCTACCCGTGGATGCTGGGTTCACGATATTCGCTCGAGCTGGCGCGGCGCCACGGTCTGCGCACAGCTTTCGGCGTGGCCCTCGATTACGGCGCCGAACGGCGCAGCGCGCGCTTGCCCATCCCGGTGTATGGCCGGCTGAAGTGCGATTGGCTGCGGTTTCTGCCCGGCGAGCGCCGCATGAATCTCGGCCAGGCAGTGCGCAGGAAGCTGGCGGGATTCGCCGGGGTGCAGCATCTCGCACACTGACCGTGCAACGGCGAAGGAGACACGGCATGTACAGACGTACGATCGGGGTGATGGGCCGGCTGCTCGATCAGAACGATGGTTTGGGCCTTTACGGACGCAATCTCCTGCAGGAGATGCTGAAGCTCGATCCACACAGCAGGTACCTGATATTCCTCAACACGCCGCAGTCGCAGCACATGTTCGACGAGTTTCCGAACGCACAAACCTGCGTGGCGCCGGCCCGCAGCAAGCTGTGGTGGGACCAGGTGCTCGTGCCGCTTGCTGCACGTCGTCATGACGTCACGCTGCTGTTCAACCCGAAGTTCTCTATTCCGTTGCTGACGGGTCGGCCCTGTGTGTTCGTGCACCAGGGCTCCGACTGGTACGTGAACCCGCAGAATTATCTGTGGTGGGATAACCTGTACATTCGCCTGATGTTGCCGCTGTACGACCGCAAAGCCCGGCTCACGCTGTCGATTTCGCAGGCGACGCTCGATGACCTCGCTCGTCTCTCGCCGATCGATGTGAGCAAGTCCGTGGTCACCTATGCCGGCGTGAGCCAGAACTTCACGCCGCAGCGTGATGAAGCGGCGATCAAGCAGTTTCTGGCCGACTACGCCTTACCGCAGCGCTTCATTCTGACGGTGGCGCGGGTCATTCACGGCGGACATCCTGGACAGCCATTCTATCCGGGCGGCAATAACGAGCGCCTGCTGCGCGCCTGGCGCCGCTATCGTCGCGCCGGCGGCGAGCTGCCGCTCGTGATGGCTGGCGCGCGCATCGAACCCTATCTGCGCGCACAGGGGTTCACGGATGCGGATCTCGAGGATGTGTTCTTCCCTGGGTTCATTCCCAACGCGCGAATTCACATGGCGTATCAGCAGGCCGAGTGCTTCATACTCGCCACGCTGTGCGAAAGTTTCGGCATCCCCATTTTGGAGGCGCTCGCATCGGGTTGTCCGGCGATCGTGCCGTCCACGTGCGCCAGCCCGGAGGTGGCGGGAGGCGCGGCGCGATTGATCGATCCGCTGGACGAGGATGGCATCGTAGCGGCGCTGCTCGAGGTCACGGGGTCGCCGGAATTGCGCGCACGCATGCGGGAGCAAGGCTTGAAGCGCGCGCACGAGCTCACCTGGAAGGATGCGGCGGCGCGCACGCTGGCGGCCTTCGAGCGGATCGCGCCGGTGCGTGCGCCGGCTGAAGCCGCCCTCTCTCTGCCTACGGGGAAACCCGCCACGTGAAGCTCGCGCTGCGACTCGCTGCTTCCGTACTGCTGCTGGGGCTGCTCCTTGCGTATCTGGTCGATTTGCGCGAAGCGGCGGCGATCATACGGAAGTTTTCGCCCGCGTGGCTGGCGGCGGCGTTCGCAGTGGTCACCATCGATCGGGTGTTGATGGCCTACAAATGGGCGCTGCTGTTGCGCGCGCAGGGTTGCCCGATGCCGCTGTGGCACGCGGTGCCCATGTACTGCACGTCCATGGTTTGGGGGCTGGCGTTGCCGACCACCGTGGGCGCCGACGCGATTCGCGCAGTGATGGCCACGCGCCGCGGCCTGGGCGCGCCCGAGGTGCTGACTTCCATCGTGATCGAACGCATGGTGGGGTTCGTCATGGCTCTGGCCCTGGGGCTCGTATGTCTGACCATCTTGCGCTCGCTGGGCGTGCTGGACGCCGCGTTCGACAAGACGTTCCTGCTCGGCGCTGCGATGTTGCTCGGCGCCGTGGGATTGCTCGCCGCCTCGCTCGACGCCCGGCTCACGGCGGCCTTGGCGCGCCGCCTGCCGCGCATCGCCCGTGAATCGATGGTGATGCGCAAGCTCGAGCAATTCGCCGCCGCCTATCGATCGCTCGGCGGATCGCGACGCGTCATCGGCGTGTTCGCACTGTTGACCGCGGCGGAGCAATTGTTCTCGGTGACGTTCTCATGGACCCTGGCGAAAGGAATGGACGTGCCGGTGAACCTGCTGCTGTTGCTCGGCGTCCTGCCGCTCAGCACGTTGATCTCTCGGCTGCCGATCTCGTTCGACGGCCTCGGCGTGTTCGAGTTCGTGTTCGTCGGGCTGTTGATGCTGGCCGGGGTGCAGCCGGCGGCGTCGTTCGCGATCGCGCTGAGTGGACGCATCATCCAGTTGCTGGCGTTTCTGCCCTGGTGGTTCGTGTACGCTGTGCAAAGCGGGGCGCGCCGCGCCACGCCGCGCGCAGTGCTGGCCGGCGACCAACGAGGACTGAGTGGGCGTTGAGCCTCGCCGTGGGCGTTGACTGGTCTTTGTCGGCGCGCTACTGCATTCGCATGGATGCAGATGCGGGGCAGGGTTGTACGCTGGGCGTCGCCTCGGTCGGCTCGGGCGATGCGCATGTCTCGACCCGCACCGCGATCCAGTCACAAGTCGCCGGCGCGCTTGCGCCGCGGACCAGGCGGTAGCGCTTTACGCCCTCGGCGCTCTCATCAACCGGCGTGAATCCATGCCGATCGTAAAGGTCGAGCACCGGGGCGTTCCTGGCCGTCGGGCGGAACTGTGCGGTGATCTCCTGGCATTCGGTTCGACCGAAGCATAGCGAGCTCACGTGATGCAGCACTGCCGATTCCACGCCGCGTCCCAGCGCGCGACAACTCAGCACGAAACTGTCGATGTGAACCGCAGGGCCGCCCAGACCTCGCAGCAGCACCGCGCCGATCCAGCCCAGCTCGCCGAAGCGGTCCTGCGCATGGACCATCAGCAGCGAGCATGAGGGGTCGCGGGCGAACGCCTCGATCTCGGCTGCAGAGTATCGCTGCGTGGTGACGTTGAACTGGTTGGTCTTCGTGAACAGTTGGTGCGCGCGCGCGAGCAGGTCGCGGCCGACCGGGCGAATGACGATGCGCGTCTCGAGGCTGCGCAGGTATTGGCGCAGATCGCAGAACTGCGTGCGCGCCGATTGGCGCGCTGCGTTCTGCTGGTATTGCTGCGTCTTGGCGCGATCCTCGTCCGTGACCATCGCGCGCTCCAGTCCATGGACGCGTTCCAGGCAGAACGGCCATGACGCAGGATCCCGCGGAAGCAGCACGCATTCGACTTCCGGCATGAGTTGGCGCACGAGTTCGATCTCCGCAGGGTTGTCGTCGAGGAACGCCAACGAGTCGGTCCCGATGTTCAGGGTCTCAGCAATGGCGCGCAGGCCCTCGTGTTTCATGCGCCAGCCGATCTGCATGCATGCGAAGTCGGCGCGCTGCAGCGGCATATCGCTGCGCACGCGAAACATCTCGTCCACCTCGGCGGGATTGTTCTTGCTGCAGGCGGCGAGCAGCACGCCGCGACGCCGTATCGCACGAATGCGTCGCTGCAGGTCGTGGTGCGCTTCGCCGAGCGGGTCGCCCGGACCGACGCGCACGCCGAGCGGCCCATCTTCGCCGAGCACGCCGGCCCACAACGTGTTGTCCAGGTCGACCACCAGGCATTTGCGAATCCTGCCGAGCCCAGCGCCGACGTGCCGCGCAATCTCGTCGGCGAGCAGCGGCAGGAAGCTCTCGCGCCACGGCATGCGCGCCATGTAGTAGAGCCGCTGATCGCGCGCCTGGGCGAGTCCGTGGCGCGAGGTCAGGCGCTGCAGATCGAGGATCTGCACGCGCGGTTCACTGCGCCAAGTGCGTGCGAGCCGCAAGTTCAGCTCGGCGAAGAATTCCTGCTCTCCGAAGGCGGCGCGCCAGTCCGCCAAGCCCAGCTCGTAGCTGTACGGCGTCGGGAAATTATCGAGCAGAATGGTCGCGCGCGTGCGCTCGAGCGCCGCTCGCACCAGAGCGCCGATCGTCTCGAGGATCTCCGTGAGGCATGCACGCCCGCGGCCTGCGTCGAGCTGCACGGCGTAGTCCGGCGCAAGCGCGTCCAGCTCGGAATGCAGCAGCAGGAAGTTCGGATCGAAACGGTGCAGCGCCGAGTCGGGGTCGAGCAATTCCTGCATCGACTGTCCGAACGCGGTCGCATGACAGGCGGCGACCAGGCCGCGGCAAGCGAGATTCGCCTCGATGAACTCGGGCAGCGGCTCGAATATGACCGAGCCTGCGAGCGCGATACGCGCCTCAGCCCGTCTGTCCGCAGCGCGCAACGCTCGACTCACACGGCGCACGTCGACACGGTCGAGCGTCAGCGGATCCGTCGTGCGCAACTCCTCGAACAGATCGCTCATCGCGCGTGGTCGAACCTGGTCGATCAGCGGACGCGGAACACGGGCCGCGCGGGGTTGCCTTGCGCCACGCAACGCGCCGGCACGTTGCTGGCGACCACGGAGCCGGCCGAGACGATCGTGTCCTCGCCGACGCTGGCGCCGTCCAGAACCAGCGCCGCAGTGGCGAGCCATGCGCCGGCGCCGATGTGAATCGGGCCGGCGCTCGAGCTGACCCGCTCGGCGGCAGGCTTGGTGAATTCGCTCACCGCGAACGCGCCGCCCATGATTTGACACGCGCCCGCAATGGCCGCGCCGTCGCCGATGTGGACGCCGCTCTGGCTCACGATCACCGTGTAGTCGCCGATGTTGACGTCCTTGCCCACGTAGATCGGTCCGCACTTCGAGCGTATCTGCACGCCGCGGCTGAGCAGCACGCCGTCGGCCAGGCGCACGCCCTGCTCGCCGGCGCCGCGCGCATCGAGAACGCAGTTGTCGTCGATCACTACGCCGTTGCCGATGAATATGCCGTTCGGATTTCGGAACACGCAGTTGCGTCCGATAATGACGTCGTCGCCGAACCCGCCGAAGAACCGTCGCAGCAGTCGGCCGCGCAACATCAGGCCTGCGCCGCCCGGCAGCGGCAGCAGCAGCATGGTCGCCAGCTCGAAAGCCCAAAAGCGCGACAGCGAACCGCTCGGATGCGTCAGGCGCCGGTAACGTGAAAACGCCGAGCCCTGCGTGCTCGACAGCAGTTCGCGAATCTTCGGCGGCGCGTCGCGGGAAGGCTCCGGCGTCGCCCGACCGGCGGTGATCCGATCAGTCGTGCTCGACATAGAGTCTCGTTCTTACGCGCCGGCCGGCGCCGCCGACGCGCCGGCGCATGCGTCGATGGCGCGCTGCAACTCCTGCGGCGTCGCAAGCTCCGCGATCTGCTCCATCGTGAAGCTGACGCCGAATTCGTTCTCCACCGCCGTGATCAGCCGTAGATGGTTGAGCGAATCCCAGGTCGGCGTATCGGCGCGCCGCAGGTCGGGAAGGACCTCATCGGGCGACAAGTCCAGCAGTTCCGCCACGAGCAGGCGCAGTCGTGCGTCCATTGGATATCGCAACCCCAGGAAAAAGCCGGCAACGGAAGTTGCAAATTCTGTCGGCTGCAATGTCCGGCTCCTGACGAAGTTCCTTGGTAGGTGATTGCAACGATCGGCCCGCACCAGCGGCCCGCGACGGCGGGTCTGCGTCGTCAGCCTTGACGCCCCCCGAGCGTGCGCCCCGTCTTACACGCGTGAGGCGCCCCCGTGCGCAAAAATCGGAGCGCCGGCGGCCCGGGCGATCCTCATGATCGCGCCCACCGACGAAGGAGGCGACCTCATGAGCTATCGCATATCCGGCCTGCCGCTGGCGCCGTTCGCGCCGTTGTTCAAACTCGACGATCGGCGCCTGGCTGCGCTCGGCGTCGTGCGGCGACTCGCCGATCGCCAGCCTGGGTTCCCATGTCGCGTGAGTCTGCGCGACGCCGAGCCCGGCGAATCGGTGTTGCTGCTGAATTACGAGCACCAGCCTGCGTCCAGTCCCTACCGCTCGAGCCACGCGATCTTCGTGCGTGAGAACGCGCGCGAAGCTCGTCCGGCGATCGGCGAAACGCCCGAGTTTCTCGCCATCCGGCTATTGTCGGTGCGCGCCTTCGATGCGGCGGGCTTCATGACGGCGGCCGACGTCGTCGAGGGGCGCGACCTCGCGGCGCTGATCGAGAGGATGCTGCAAGGGGACGACGTGGCTTATCTGCACCTGCACAACGCGAAGCCTGGATGCTACATGGCGCGGGTGGATCGGGCGCCGTAGCGACTGCAACGGTTCGACCAACTTTCCAGATTGAGCCGTTAGGGACTCTCTGACTTTCGACCGCAGGCGGCATGCCGGCCTCGCGATCCGGCTGCCAAACTCAGTCATGTTCCCGACGGCTTTGACGCTCGGGACCGCCGGGCCCGGTCGGCTGATCGGTGAGCAGACGATCGCGAGGGCTTCGCGACGCCGGCGATCGTGGGCGACGCCCTGTCGGACGTTGTACATGCGCGGGCGCGCGCGCGACCGTCCGCGCCTGATACACTTTCCGCGCCCTTGTTCGCCGGCGGTGCTCGTCGGTGAGATCACCCCGACCGGAGGGACGGAAGAGCTTGATGGACGGATGCGAGTAGGCGATGGCCCTGATTCTGATCGTTGCGCTGCCCTTTCTGGGCTCGCTGTGCGCCGCCTTTCTCCCGTCCAACGCGCGCAATGCCGAGAGCTGGCTGTCGGGGGTGGTGGCGGTCGTCTGCACTACGCTCGCCCTGAGCCTGTATCCACAGGTGGTCGACGGCGGCGTAGTGCGCTACTCGGTCGAATGGGCGCCGCTGCTCGGTCTCGAGTTCTCCCTGCGCATGGACGGCTACGCGTGGATGTTCGCATTGCTGGTGTCCCTGATGGGGGCGCTGGTGGTGCTCTATGCGCGCTACTACATGTCGCCGGAAGACCCGGTGCCGCGCTTCTTCTCGTTCCTGCTCGCGTTCATGGGCGCGATGCTCGGCGTAGTGCTCTCGGGCAACCTCATACAGCTCGTGGTCTTCTGGGAGCTGACCAGCCTGACCTCCTTCATGCTGATCGCCTACTGGTACCACCGCGCAGACGCGCGGCGCGGCGCGCGCATGGCGATGACCATGACGGTGGCGGGAGGGCTGTGCCTGCTGGGCGGCGTGGTGCTGTTGGGCGACATCGTCGGCAGCTATGACCTCGACGCAGTGCTCGCCGCCGGCGATGCGATTCGCGAGCACGCCAACTACTCCGTTCTGGTCACGCTCATTCTCCTGGGCGCGCTGACCAAGAGCGCGCAGTTCCCGTTTCACTTCTGGCTGCCGCACGCCATGGCGGCGCCCACGCCGGTATCGGCGTACCTGCACTCCGCCACCATGGTGAAGGCCGGCGTGTTCCTGCTGGCGCGCTTGTGGCCGGTATTGCACGGCACGGAGCAGTGGTTCTGGATCGTCTGCGGCGCCGGGCTCGCCTCGCTCCTGCTGGGCGGCTTCGCAGCAATGTTCCAGCGCGACATGAAGGGCGTGCTCGCCTATTCGACGGTCAGCCACCTGGGCCTGATTACGCTGCTGCTCGGCATGAACAGTCAGCTCGCGCTGGTGGCGGCCGTATTCCACATGATGAATCACGCCACCTTCAAAGCCTCGCTGTTCATGGCGGCCGGCATCGTCGATCACGAGACCGGCACGCGCGACCTGCGCCGCCTGAGCGGCCTGGCGCATGCGATGCCGATCACTGCGACGGTGGCGCTGGTGGCGGCGGCGGCCATGGCCGGCGTGCCGCTGCTGAACGGCTTCCTGTCGAAGGAGATGTTTTTCGCCGAGACGATCTTCGCCGGCGAGGGCGCGCTCTTCAGCGTCGGGCTGCCCGCTGCGGCCACGCTCGCAGGCATGTTCAGCGTGGCGTACTCGCTGCGCTTCATTCATCAGGTGTTTTTCGGTCCGCTTGCGCGGGATTTGCCGCGCGCTCCGCACGAGCCCACGCGTGGAATGGTGTTGCCCAGCGTGCTGCTGGTCGTGGCCTGCCTGCTCGTGGGCATACTGCCGGCGGACACCATCGGTCCGTACCTGCACACCGCCGTCTACTCGATCCTCGGCGCCGATACGCCTCAGTACAGCCTGCAGGTCTGGCATGGCTGGACGCTGCCGCTGGCGATGAGCCTGCTGGCGCTCACTGGCGGGGGCGTCATCTACTATCTCCTGTGGCGCGTGACCGGCGCCGCCTCCCGCTCGCCGGTGCGCGCCCCCGTGGATGGACGGCGCGCCTTCGACATCGTGATGGTGGCGATCATTCGCATGTGCGACCGGCTCGTGCGACTGATCTCCTCGCGCCGCCTGCAGGTGCAGTTGTTGCTCATCGTCATCGTGAGCTTCGCCGCGGCGTTCGTGCCGCTGCTCGGCGCCGGGTGGCAGCAGGGCGGCCAGCCGCTCAATGAGCTCAATCCGCTGTTCGCCGCGCTGTGGGTCATCGGCGCGGTCTGTGCGCTGGGCGCGGCGAATCAGGCGAAGTTCCATCGGCTCGCGGCGCTGATCATGGTGGGCGGCGCGGGCCTCGTGACGTGCCTGACGTTCGCATGGTTCTCCGCGCCGGATCTGGCGCTTACGCAGATCGCCGTCGAAGTCGTCACGACCGTGCTGCTGTTGCTGGGCTTGCGCTGGATGCCGAGGCGGCTCGATCTCGGTGAGCTGCGGCGGCGCACGTTGAAGGCGCGCGTACGCCGCGTGCGCGACCTGCTGATCGCTGGGGTGGTGGGCGCCGGGGTCGCAAGCCTCGCCTTTGCGGTGCTGACCCGTCCGGCCGTCGAGGTGCTTTCGGCGTTCTATGTGGAGCGCGCGCTCACCGCGGCGGACGGGCGCAACGTCGTCAACGTGATCCTGGTCGATTTCCGCAGCTTCGACACGTTCGGGGAAATCACCGTGCTGAGCGTCGTCGCCGTGACGGTTTACGCGCTGCTGCGCCGTTTCCGTCCGGCGCCCGAAAGCCGTCTGACGCCTCGCGCGCAGCGCGAAGACGCGGCGCGCGAGGCGCTCGAATCGGGCGACGGTCTACCGAGCGGCTTCCTGCGCGTGCCGGCTGCGATCACACGCATGCTGCTGCCGATGGCGGGACTGGTCTCGCTGTACTTCCTGTTCCGCGGCCACAATGCGCCGGGCGGCGGCTTCGTCGGCGGACTGGTGATGAGCGCGGCGATCATCGTGCAGTACATGACCAGCGGCGTGCTATGGGTCGAGTCTCGCCTGCGCATCCATCCGCAGTACTGGATCGCGCTCGGGCTGCTCGGCGCCGCAGCGGCCGGCGTGCTCGCCTGGCTCGCAGGGCGGTCTTTCCTCACCAGTCTGGAGTGGCATGGGCGCCTGCCGTTGGTCGGCGAGCTGCACCTGTCCAGCGTGCTGTTGTTCGACCTGGGCGTCTACATGGCCGTTGTCGGAAGCACTGTGCTCATGCTGATCGCGATCGCTCACCAGTCGCTGCGCCGGCCGCGCCGTACGTTGCCGACGGAAGAGCCCGAGGCCAGCATCGCGCCGGTCAGTCAGGACGTGGAGGCAGTGCGCTGATGGAAATCGTGCTCGCGTTGGCGATTGGTGTGTTGACCGCCTCGGGCGTGTGGCTGCTGCTGCGCCCGCGAACCTTCCAGGTCATCATGGGGCTGGTGCTGTTGTCATACGCCGTGAACCTGTTCATCTTCTGCATGGGCCGGCTGGAGATCGACCGCCCGCCGATCCTCTTGGGCCCTGATGCGCTCGATCCGAGGATGTACGCCGACCCAGTGCCGCAGGCGCTGGTGCTCACCGCGATCGTCATCAGCTTCGCAACCACCGCACTGTTCCTCGTCGTGCTGCTGGCCGCGCGCGGTCTGACGGGCACCGACCACGTGGACGGCAGGGAGCCAGAGGAATGACCGCTCTGCTGCGACATCTACCCGTCATCCCGATCCTCGTGCCCCTCGTGGTGGGCGCGGTGGAGTTGTTGCTGCCGGAAGCGCGCCGCGGCTTGCGGGTGGCGTTGCCGGTGGCGTCGGTGCTCGCACAGATCGCCGCGGCGCTGATGCTGCTGTACCTGACCACCGATTCCATGCCCGACATGTGGACCGAAGGGGTCGGCGTGTACTCGATCGGCTCGTGGGTGGCGCCGTTCGGCATCGTGCTCGTGGTCGACCGGCTGGCGGCGCTGATGGTGACGCTGACTTCGCTCGTGGCGTTGCCGGCGCTGGTGTATTCCCTGGCGAACTGGGACCGCGTGGGACCGGGGTTCCACTCCATGTTCCAGTTCCTGCTGATGGGCCTGAACGGCGCGTTCCTGACCGGCGATCTGTTCAACCTGTTCGTGTTCTTCGAGGTGCTGCTGGCGGCCTCGTACGGACTGATGCTGCACGGCTCGGGACCGGCGCGCGTGAAGGCCGGGCTGCACTATATCTCGGTGAATCTCACAGCCTCGTTCCTGTTCCTGATCGGCGTCGCCATGATCTACGGCATGACCGGCACGCTGAACATGGCGGACCTCGCGCAACGCCTCACGCTGCTCGATGCGGACGACCGGGCGCTGTTCGAGGCGGGCGCCGCGATCCTGGGCGTCGCCTTCCTCGTCAAGGCGGGCGTGTGGCCGCTCAGTTTCTGGCTGCCGTCGGCGTACTCTGCCGCCAGCGCGCCGGTCGCTGCGATTTTCGCGATCATGACCAAGGTGGGCGTGTATGCAGTGCTGCGCGTCGGTACGCTGCTCGCCTCCGGCGACCAGCAGATCTCCTTCATCGACGTGGGTCTGTTCTATGGCGGCGCGGCTACGATCACGTACGGCGTGATCGGCATGCTCGCCGCCCAGCAACTCGGGCGACTGGTCGCGTACTCCGTGATCGCATCCTCGGGATTGCTTCTGATGGCGCTCGGGCTGCAGAACGAAGCCCTGACCGCGCCGGTGCTGTTTTATCTGGTGAGCTCGGCGCTCGCGGCCAGTGCATTCTTCATGCTGAACGGCATGACCGATCGCACGCGCATGATCCAGATGGCGGCGTCGGCCGACGTGGCGCCGTTGCCCGACGTCACGTACATGGGATTCGGTGTGAAGGAGCCGGCTGACCCGCTTTCATCGGAGGACGAGGTGGGAGTGGCGATCCCTGCGGCCATGGCGTTCCTCGGCTTGGCGTTCGTCAGTTGTGTGCTGCTGGTGGCGGGTTTGCCGCCGCTGTCAGGCTTCATTGGCAAGTTCGCAATGCTGTACGCGGTAGTCCAGAGCGCCGCCGAGGGCGCGCTTGGCTGGCACGACTGGGCGCTGATCGCGGCGGTTCTGGTGGTCGGCTTCGCGGCGGTCATCGCCTTGACGCGCATCGGCCTCAGGCTGTTCTGGTCCGTGACCGGCCGCACGACGCCGCGGCTGCGCGTCATCGAGGCCGGTCCGGTCGGCTTTCTCATCCTGCTGTGCCTCGGGCTCACGGTGGGCGCAGGGCCCGTGATGACCTATCTGGATTCGGCGGCGCGCTCGCTGCATGCGCCGGACGTCTACATCCGCGTAGTGCACACCGCCGCGGCGCTGGAGGCTGCGCCATGAGACCCATTCCCATCGTGCTCACCGCCGTCCTGGTCGCTATCTGGCTGCTGCTGAACAACACGCTGGCGATCGAGCACATCGTGCTCGGGACGGTTCTGTCCGTGCTGCTGGCGCTGGGCGCGCGACAGCTGCGGCCCCTCGAGCCGAAGTTGCGACGGATCTATCTGATCCCCTGGTTTGTCGCCATGGTGCTGGTCGACATCCTGCGCTCGAACATCGGCGTGGGGCGCATCGTGCTCGGGCTGGTGCGCGACCGCGAAGTGCGCTCCGGCTTCATCGTCGTGCCGCTCGACATGCGCGATCCGCACGGCTTGTCGATGCTCGCGGCCGTAGTGACCGCGACGCCAGGCACCGCATGGGCGGGCCTCTCGCCCGATGGTTCGGAGCTGACGCTGCACATCCTCGACGTCAAGGACGAATCCGAGTGGATTCGCATGATCAAGACCCGCTACGAGCGGCCGCTGATGAGGATTTTCGAATGAACGAAGCGTTCACCTACGCGGTGTGGTTCGCACAGACGTGCTTCGTCCTCGCCATGATGTGCGCCACGTTCCGTCTGCTGCGCGGCCCGGCGGCCCAGGACCGCGTGCTCGCGCTCGATACGCTGTACATCAACGGAATGCTGACGCTGCTGATGCTCGGCATTCGCTCCGGATCGCAGGCTTATTTCGACATGGCGATGCTGATCGCGCTGTTCGGCTTCGCAGGGTCGGTAGCGCTGGCCAAGTTCCTGCTGCGCGGCGAGGTGATCGAGCCATGAACGATCTGCCGCTATGGGCCGCCGCGCCTGCTGCGGTGCTGCTGGTGATCGCCGGCGTGGTGACGCTGGTCGGATCGCTCGCCCTGGTGCGTCTGCCGGATTTCTTCACGCGCATTCACGGCCCGGCGATGGGCAATACGGTCGGGACCGGTTCGGTGTTGATCGCTTCCATGCTCGTGTCTTCCGCGATCGCCTCGCGTCCTGTGCTGCACGAGCTGCTCATCACGTTGTTCATCGTGATGAGCTCGCCAGTCACGGCCATGCTGCTGATGCAGGCGGCGCGCTATCGCAACAAAGTGAAGGGACGTGACTGAAAAAGAAGCGGTTAGCGGTTGGCGGCTAGCGGTTAGTTAAGGAAGCCGCTCCTCTGACTAACCGCTAACCGCTTCTTCACCTCAGAACCGCCAGTTCACTGCGACCGACCCATGACGCCCCGCGTTGGCGGCGTACGGCGTCAGTGGATCGTCCGCGGCGCGACCTCGCACGTCGATCCACTCGATATAGTGCTGATCGGTGAGGTTGGCGAGGCCGAGATTCACCCGGCCGCGCTTACCCAGCGGCAGGTGGACGAAGGCGTCCAGCACGAAATAGCCGTCCGTGCGGAACAGGCGCGCCGCGCCGTCGGCCACGCGGTGCTTCTTCGCCGCCGCACGCGCGGCGAGCCGTGCGCCCCAGCCCGTCGGTGCGTCGTAGTCGATCAGCAGGGCGGCTTTGGCGGGCTCCACCGAATTCAGCGGCTGGTCCGCGACAGTGTCTTCGCCGCGCGCCCATGCGGCGTTCAGCGCCACTGACCAGCCCGCCAGATCGGGCTGGAGGACGCCCAGGTCGAGGCGGCCGTCGAATTCCAGGCCATACATGCGCGCTTGCTCGATATTGCGCGACTGAAACAGCGTGGCGCCGTTTGCGTCCACTCCCAGGTTCACGCGCGATTCGATGAAGTCCTTGAAGCGAGTGTAGTGCACGCTCAGCGTGGCGTGGAACGCGGCGCCCCGCGTGCGCAGTCCCAGCTCGAAGGCGTCGCTGGTTTCGGGCCGCAGGTCCGGATTCGGCACGGCTCGATAGTTGAACAGCGGAATCTCCAGGCCGATGTTCACGTCTTCGAACGGCGGCGAGCGGAAGCCGCGTGCGTATTGGACGAAAGCGCCGAGCTGGTCGCTGAACTCGTGCAGCACGGCCAGTTTCGGCGAGAGCGCGCGCTCATCGAGCGCCACCGCGCGCGCGCTCGGATTGTCCTCGCGGTAGATCGCATCCTCATCGGGCCGCAGCCGATATACGTCGAAACGCAGTCCGGGCGTGATGCGCCAGCGGCCGTTCGGCGAGCGCATCTCGTCCTGCACGTACAGGCCGGCTTCGATGCGGCGTGTGATCGGGAAATCGCGCAGCGGAAAGACCTCGCCGAGGATCGCCGTGCTGACTACGCCCGTGTCCAGATCTCGCTGGTAGCCGTCGCGCAGCTCCGTTACGCGGCCGGCTTCGATCTCAGCGCCGTAGACCAGCTCGTGAGACCAAGCGCCCGCGCCGAATGTTCTGGAAGCGATGAGCTCCGCCCCGGCGAGTTCGTCCTCGAGGCGGAAGGCGCGCTGCAGCTCCACGGGCGGCGAGCGCGGCGGCGCCGCGCGACGGCGCTCGTCGGTGATCTGTTCGGTGTCGGTGCGTTGCGCATGGATGCGCCAGACGATCTCGTCCGCGAATCGGTTGTCGGGCTGCAGGCTGTGCTCCAGGCCCAGGCGCACGCGCTCGGCCGTGTCGTCGCCGCGCATCGCGGTGGTGTTCGTGAAGCGCGGCGCGACGCCCAGCAACGCGTCGACTCTCGTGCGATCGCGCACGCGACCTGCTTCCAGTGTGATCTCCAGCGGCCCGCCGCCGACTTGCGGCAGTATGAGCTTGCCGAGCGCCTGGTCCGAGCGACTGTCGCGCGGGTTAGGCTTCAGCGGTCCGGCGATATCCGTCTCTTGATTGGCGCGATGGGCGTAGCCGAGCAGCAGCTGCATGCGCCCGGCGTCCCAGGCGTTCAGCGCGCTCGCCGACCAACCATCCGTGTCGCCCCGATAGCCGGCTCGCCATTGCGAGGCGAATGAGCGACCCTCGAGCAGGTCGTCGGGATCCAGGGTATGAAACAGTACGACGCCGCCGATGGCGTCGCTGCCGTAGAGCGCGGAAGCGGGCCCACGCAGGATCTCCACGCGCTCGATGAAATCCATGTCCGTGAAGATCCGGCCGCTGTCGGCCAGAACGCCGACCGAAAAACTCTCGGCGACCGCAACGCCGTCGATCTCCGCCGCCACGCGATCGCCGCCGACGCCGCGAATCGCGAAGCTGTCGACGCCGAAGCGCACTGGGTCGTTGCGCACCGTGACGCCTGGCTCGTAGCGCACCAGATCGCGGATGTCGCTGCTCAACGTGGTTGCAATCTGCTCGCGCCCGATGATCGTGACGGTCGCCGGGGCCGATGCGAGCGGCATGCGCCGCTTGGCCACCACGGTGACTTCCTCGATGATGTTCTCGGCGCCGAGAGTCGGCGTCGTCGTCAGCGCCAGCAATGCGGCGAGGACGAGGGCGACTTTGTCGTGCGGCATCGTCGTTCCCTTGTGCGGCCGGGAGTGCTTCCGGCGCATCCCTCCCCTGCATGGCAGGGGAGGGATGCTGGCTGATCGCTCAGCCTCTACAGTGAGGCTGAACGTCGGGCTAACGCCCGCTATCAGTAGACGTCCTTCACTGTGTTGTACACGTTGAACTTGCCGGTCGGGGTGACCAGCCGCGGATCCTTGATCACGTGCTTCAGCTTGAGCGTCTTGTCGTCGACCACGACCAGGGCGGACTTCTCCTCCTTGCCGTTCCACACCGAGAACCACACCTCATCGCCGTTCTTGTTGTACTCCGGCTGGACTACGCGCTTCGCGCCGGGGCCGAGGTTGGCCCATTCAGCGATCGGCAGCACCTTGTAGCCGGCTTCGAGGTTGCGGATGTCGAACACGGCGATGCTCTGGCTGATCTTCTCATCCGGATTGAGCGGAGTGTCCACCCACAGGTGATTGGAGCGCGGGTGAGTCTTCACGAACAGAGAGCCGCCGCCCTGGCCTTCGAGCACTCGCACTGCTTTCCAGGCGTGCTCGGGGTGGCCCTCAGGATCCGTGGCGACCAGCGTGATCTTGGCGTTGCCCAGAGCGCTGGTCGCCCATACCGGACCGTACTTGGGATCGATGAAGTTGGCGCCGCGGCCAGGATGAGGAATCTTGTCCACGTCCACCATCGCGGTCAGCTTCTGGTCGCGCGAGTCAACCACCGCGATCTTGTCTGACTGGTTGGCCGCCGTCAGGAAGTAGCGCTGCGTGGAGTCCCAGCCGCCGTCGTGCAGGAAGCGGGCGGCCCCGATCGAGGTCACCTTGAGGTTCTCGATGTCCTCATAGTTGACCAGCAAGATCTGGCCGGTTTCCTTCACGTTGACGATGAACTCCGGATGCTCGTGCGAGGCGACGATCGCCGCCACGCGCGGCTCAGGATGGTACTCCTGGGTGTCCACTGTCATGCCGCGGGTGGAGACCACCTTCTTCGGTTCGAGCGTCTCGCCGTCCATGATGGTGTACTGCGGCGGCCAATAGGCGCCCGCGATCGCGTACTTGTCCTCGAAACCCTTGTACTTCGAGGTTTCGACCGAGCGCGCCTCCAGACCGATCTTGATCTCCGCCACGCGCTGTATCGGGTTCATGTACAGGTCGATCAGGTCGATGCGCCCGTCGCGGCCGATGGTGTACACGTAGCGCCCGGAATGCGAGATGCGCGAGATGTGCACGGCGTAGCCGGTCGGGATGATCGCCGCGATGCGTTTGCGGTCGCCGTCGATGATCGCAACTTCGCCGCTGTCGCGCAGCGTCACTGCGAACACGTTCTCGATGTTGATGTCGTTCTGCTTGGTCTTCGGCCGCTGCTCGGGCGGCACGAGCACCTTCCAGGTCGCCCGCATCTGTTCCAGGCCGAACTCCGGCGGCTGCGGCGGCTCGTGCTGGACGAAGCGCGCCATCAGGTCGACTTCCTCCTTCGTGAGCTGGCCGGAGGTGCCCCAGTTCGGCATGCCCGCTGGAGAGCCGCGGTCGATGAACACCCTGAGATAATCCGTGCCGCGCTTGAGGGTGATGTCGGGGGTCAGCGGCTTGCCGGTCGCCCCTTTACGCAGCACGCCGTGGCAGCCTGCGCAGCGCTGGAAGTACAGCTCCTTCGCATGCTCGAACTCAGCCTCGGTGATGGGCGGCGCACCGGGCGTGAGCCGCACCTGCGCGCTGCCGGGCGGCACCGTCGAGGGCGCGCCTTGATACTCCCCTTCCGCCACGATCGTGCCGGGGTGGTCTGTAGGCGCGCCCGCGCCGCGCGGGCCCAGTTGTTTGCGCGCCGCGGCGATTTCAGCCGGCTCGACGACGCCGCCGTCGTTGCCCCAGGTGTTGAGCACGTACGTGAGTACGTTGGCGATTTCCTCGTCCGAGAGTTGCGCCATCGCAGGCATCACGGAGTTGTACTTCACGCCGTTGACGACGACCTCACCCTCCAGGCCGCGCAAGACGATTTCCATCGCGCGCTTGCGATCACTCAGCAGGAAATCCGAACCGGCCAGCGGCGGGAACGCGCCCGGCAAGCCCAGGCCAGTCGCCTGGTGGCACGCGGAGCACGCGTTGCTATAGACAGCCTCGCCGGCTTTCATGCGTTGCGCCTTCGCGCTCGCGCCGGCGACTTCCGCCTCATGCACTTGCTGAGCGAACGATGCGCCCGGCGTCAACGCCGCCAGGGCGAAGATGGATATTGCAGATACAGTCAGTGGTGTACGCGTCATTCTTTGGCCCCTTGATCCGGAGCGCCAATGCCCCGGCGAGTCGGAGCCTATATATTGCAAATGCTTCTGTCTTCCGCGGGATTCACGGAGCGCCTAAGTAGGCGAATCCGGGACTTGACCTGGATCAGGCCGTTCGTATCCCCGTTGAGGGAAGAGCTGCACAGTCCTGTAGGACTTTCCCCGCTGAGACGCCGGCGCTCCAATCGCGGACGGCCAACCCGGACCCTCCGAGTCGCTGAGCAAGCCATCATGCGTCCGCCGTGAAGCGAGCCGCGATGAATGTGTTGATCGCTTCGTAGTACGCCGGGTGCAGCTCGATATCGTTGTGCCCGACGTTCTCGAGCAGGCGAAACTCCTTGGCGCCGAACCAGGCGTCGTAGAGCCGGCGCGCATGTTCAGGCGGAACGATCGCATCGCGCTGCGCCGCCAGCACCAGCGCCGGCGCGCGCGCCTGCCTCGCCCACTTGACGGCCGCAAACGGATGCCTGAGCAGCAGCCTCACCGGCAGAAACGGGTAATGGCGGGCGCCCACGTCCGCCAGGCTGTCGAAAGGCGTGATCAGTACGACGCCGGCGACCTGGCGGTGCGCGGCGAGCATCGCCGCCGCCGCCGAGCCGAGACTGCGCCCCATTAATATGATGTGTTCGGGCGAGGCGCCTGAGCGGATTGCGAAGTCGTAAATGTTGAGCGCGTCTTCATAGAGCGCCGACTGGCCCGGCTTGCCGGTACTGCCGCCATAGCCGCGATAGTTCACCACCAGCATGCGGCGCGCGTCGAGCAGCGACGCAGTTGTCGCGGAGTAGAGCACGTCTTCCGCGTTGCCGCCGAAGTAAAGGATGATCGCCGGCGAGTGCGCGCGGGGATTGTCGATCCACCATCCCTCGAGTCGTGCGTTCCCCGAACGGATCTCCACCCGCTTGTCGCGCTGTTTCAGCGCCAGCATCGGATCGTTCGGTCTCGGGAAGAAGATCATGGCGTCCTGGCGCCAGTACGCCAGAGCGAGCAGCGCCAGGAGTACGCCGGCCGCGATTGCCAGCAGCGAGAACAGTCCACTCAGCATGGGGTGCATTGGACGCCCGGCGTGCGCCCCTGGCCGGCGGCGCACGCCCCTGGCGCGCCCGCTGGCGGCAGGATCGCCAGGATGATGCGGATCCGGAACATGCAAGCGTTCACCGTGCAGCAGCGGATGCAGGTACGATTCTGACATGCGTTCCAGTTTCAGCGCACCATCGTGAGCGGCGCGTCTCGCGATCCGATCGTCGTCCCCCATACCGAGCTGTCGCTCGAAGCGTTGACCGGCGTGGTGGAATCGTTTGTGCTGCGCGAGGGCACGGATTACGGCGAGCGCGAGTACTCGCTCGAAGACAAAGTCGCGCATGTGATGCGCCAACTCGCGAGCGGCGAAGCGCGCATCGTTTTCGATCCGGTCACCGAGAGCGTAGACATCGTGCTCGCGCGGCGCGCACGGGCCTCGGGCGCGAGCGATGCTGGATGATTCCCCGGCAGGCGCGGCCGGATGTGGCTGCGCCGGAGGTGATCGAGTCGCGCCGCTTGCGCCCACGGCGCCGAGATCGCGGCTGGCGCCGCCGTGTTCAGCCATTTATGTCCTTTCCCGCGCGCGCCGCTCCCGATAGCATCCACGCATGAGGACCAGCGCCCGAGCGGATTTTGCAAAGCACGGACGGCGGCTGCTTGCGACTGTTCTGGCGGGCTCACTTGTAGGCTGTGCACAGCCCGTCGAGCCGCCGAACTCGAGTCAAGGCGAGGAGCCGATGGAGGTGGTCACCGCGGTCGCCGAGACGCGCCCGTTCGGCGTGCAGATCGAAGCGGTGGGTACGGCGCGCGCCAACGAATCCGTCGAGGTGACCTCCAAGACGACCAATACGGTCACCGCGATCCGCTTCAATGAAGGCGATCTGGTGCGCCGCGGCCAGGTGCTGGTGGAGCTCGACAGCGCCGAGGCGCGCGCCGAGCTGGCCGAGGCGCAGGCGGCGCTGGTCGACAGCGAGAGCCAGTTCAAGCGCAGCCGCGATCTGTTCGCCAGCAAGGCCTTGTCCGAGTCGCAGCTCGAGCAGATCGAGGCCACGCTCAAGGCGAATCGGGCGCGGCTCGCTGCGGCGCAGGCGCGGCTCGACGACACCACGATACGCGCCGGATTTTCCGGCCGCACCGGCTTTCGCCGCGTCAGCATCGGTAGTCTGGTGACGCCCGGCACGGTGATCACCACGCTCGACGACACGTCTGTCATCAAGCTCGATTTCACCGTGCCCGAGACTTACCTATACGTGCTGCAGAAGGGGCTGCCGATCGTGGCGCGCACCGCCGGGCTTCCGGGCCGCGAGTTCACCGGCGAGGTGACCAATCTCGACTCGCGCGTGGATCCGATCACACGCTCGATCATGGTGCGCGCCGAGATTCCCAACGAGGACGGTCTGCTCAGGCCCGGGATGTTCATGACGGTCTCGTTGCAAGGCGCCCCCAAGCCCTCGCTGCTCGTACCCGAGGAGGCGATCGTGCCGGAGCAGGGCGGCGCGTTCGTGTTCGTCGTGCGCGACGGCGTCGTCGAGCGCCGCCAAGTGCGGCTCGGCAAGCGTCGGCCGGGCGAAGTTGAAATCGTCGAAGGCTTGAGCGCGCGCGAGCATGTGATCGTCGAGGGCGCGCAGCACGTGCGCGACGGCGTGCGCGTGCGCGAGCGGCTGCACGAGCCGCCGCCGCGCGCCAGCACTTAGGTGAGAGTCACACTCCGGAGCCGCTGATGCGCCTTTCCGAGACCAGCGTACGCCGGCCCGTGTTCGCCACGGTGATCAGCCTGCTGTTGGTCATCTTCGGCCTGGTCTCCCTCGACCGGCTGCCGATTCGCGAGTTCCCGGACATCGACCGCCCGGTCGTCTCGATCACCACGCGCTACACCGGCGCCTCGGCGCCGGTGATCGAGACCAAAGTGACGCAGATCATCGAGGATTCGATCGCCGGCATCGAGGGCATCCTCAAGATCGAGTCGGAGAGCGAGGACGAGCGCTCGCAGGTGCGCATCGAGTTCGATGTGAGCCGGGACATCGACGGAGCGACCAACGACGTGCGCGATCGGGTCTCGCGCGTCATTGGTGCGCTGCCCGAGGAGGCCGATCCGCCCGAAATCATCAAGGCCGACGCAAGCGCCGAGCCGGTGATGTTCCTCAACTTCAGCTCCGATTCGATGTCGCTGCTCGAGATCACCGACTACGCCGAGCGCAACCTCATCGACCGGTTGTCCACGGTTCCGGGCGTCGCGCGAGTCAGCATCGGCGGAGCGCGCCGCTACGCCATGCGCATCTGGCTGGACCGCCAGGCGCTCGCTGCGCGCCAGCTTACGGTGGCGGACATCGAGGATGCGCTGCGTCGTGAGAACGTGGAGCTGCCCGCAGGGCGGCTCGAATCGCGTGCGCGCGAGTTCTCGCTGCGCACGGTCGTCGGTCTCGACACCGAGCAGGATTTCAGCAACCTGGTGATCGGTCGCGGCGCCGGCGGTCACCTGATCCGCCTCGGCGAAGTCGCCGACGTGCAGCTTGCAGCGGAGAACGACCGCGCCTACACGCGCTACAACGGCGAGCCGGGCATCTCGATGATGGTCGAGGCGCAGTCCAAGGCGAACACCCTCGATGTGGTGCGCGGCGTGCGCGCCGCGGTCGACGAGATCCAGCCCAGTCTGCCGCGCGGCGCAGCGCTCAGCGCCGCGGTCGACAACGCGGTGGCGATCGAGGCGGCGCTCAAGGAAGTGATCATCGCAGTGGCCTTCGCGCTGTTTGCCGTGCTCTTCGTGATCTACTCGTTTCTCGGCAGCCTGCGCGCGACGCTGATACCGGCCGTGACCATTCCGGTCTCGGTAATCGCCTCGTTCACGGTGATGTACGCCATGGGCTACTCGGTGAACGTGCTGACGCTGCTCGGACTGGTGCTCGCCATTGGCCTGGTGGTCGATGACGCCATCGTGGTGCTGGAGAATATCCATCGGCGCGGCGAGATGGGCGAGCCGCCGCTGGTCGCCGCAGTGCGCGGCAGTCACGAGATCGGCTTTGCTGTGATCGCCACGACGCTGACGCTCGCCGCCGTGTTCGTGCCCATCTCTTTTCTGCCGGGCGATCTCGGGCGCCTCTTCAGCGAATTCGGCTTCACGCTTGCGGCCGCGGTGTTGTTCTCAGCGCTGGTGGCGCTGACGCTCACGCCCATGATGTCGTCGAAGCTGCCCGAGTCGCAGGGGCGCAATCGTTTCGCGCTCGCTGTCGACCGTTTCTTCCGCCGCGCCGCCGCGCTCTACGACCGGCGGCTGCGCTCGCTCATTCGGCGGCCCTGGCTGGTGATCGCTGCGGTCGGCGCGCTGGTGGGACTCGGGGCGCTCACCTTCATCACCGTGCCTGCAGAGTTTGCTCCGGCGGCGGATCGGGGCGCCGTGTTCATAACCATCGAGGGCCCGGAGGGCTCGAGCTTCGAGTACATGGATCGCCAGGCGAGGCGCCTGGAAGCGATCGCCATGCAGGAGAAGGAGCAGTACGGCGACATCGAGCGAGTGATGATCCGCATCCCCGGACGTGGCGGCGGCGCCGCGCCGACCGGCGACGTGAATTCCGCGCGCGCCGTCATCATTCTCGAGGACTGGAGCCGGCGCGAGCGCTCCGCACGGGAGATCACGGAGTCGCTCATGGCCGAGGTGCGCAAGCTTCCGGGCGTGCGCGCCTCGGCGGGGCAGCCAAGCAGCCTCGGACGGCGCGGCTATGGCGCGCCCGTGCAGGCGAATATCGGCGGCCCGGATTACCAGACGCTGTCGGAATGGTCGAATCATATCCTCGAGTTGGCGCGCAATAATCCGGGGCTGAAGAACGTCGACACCAGTTACAAGGAACGTAAGCCGCAGTTGCGCGTCTCGGTGGACCGCAACCGCGCGGCTGAGCTGGGTGTGTCGCTGCAGACCGTCGGGCGCACGCTCGAGACGATGCTCGGCTCGCGCATCGTCACCACTTACGTCGATCGCGGCCGCGAGTACAACGTGATCCTGCAGGGCCGTGACGAGGCGCGCGAAACGGTCACCGATCTCACCAACATCCACGTGCGCTCGACTCGCAGCGATGAGCTGATTCCACTGGCCAACCTGGTCAAGGTCGAGGAGATCGCAGGCGCCGTGAAGCTCGCGCGCTTCAACCGTCTGCGGGCCATCGAGATCTCGGCGGATCTTGCCGACGGCTACACCATGGGTGAGGCGGTGCGATGGTTCCAGGAGACGGTCGACCGCGAGCTCCCGCCGGAAGCCGTGCTCATGTGGGACGGCGAGTCTGGCGAGTACATGCGCGCCGGTCAGCAGATGTATTTCACGTTCTTTTTCGCCCTCGCCATCGTGTTCCTGGTGCTCGCGGCGCAGTTCGAGAGCTTCGTGCATCCGATGATCATCATGGTGACCGTGCCGCTCGCCCTGCTCGGCGCCGTGTTCGGCCTGAAGCTCTACGGCATGACCGTCAATATCTTCAGCCAGATCGCCGTCATCATGCTGATCGGCATCGCCGCCAAGAACGGCGTGCTGATCGTGGAGTTCGCCAACCAGCTGCGCGACCGGGGCGTGGAGTTCACAGAGGCGGTGGTCAAGGCGGCGGAGACGCGCCTGCGTCCGGTGCTGATGACCAGCCTGTGCACGGCGTTCGGCGCCCTCCCGTTGCTGCTTGCGACCGGCGCCGGCGCCGAGCAGCGTCAGCCGATCGGCGTGGTGGTGTTCTTCGGCTCCATGGTTTCGGTGTTCCTGACGCTGTTCGCAGTGCCGGCGGTGTACTCGATCGTGGCGCGGCGCACGCGTTCACCGCAGTACATGGGGCAGATGCTGGATCGATTGCTGGGAGCGAAGAGTGGCGGCAGTTAGCGGATAGCGGATAGCGGATAGTTCAGAGGGGGGTGGTTCGGAGCGGCAGCGCGTTTCCGATGGCGGTGCGGTACTCTGACTCTCCGCTATCCGCTACCCGCTTCCTAACCGCTAACCGCCAACCGCTCCTCTTCTAAACTAACCGCTAACCGCTAACCGCTAACCGCTTCTTCATGCCCCACCAAGACCTTCCGCATTCCATCACCGTCGTCGACACCGGCTTCGTTCGGCCGCGTTTTGCCGCGAGCTACCTCGTGATCGCCAACGGCCGTGCGGCGTTCATCGACACCGGGCCGAACAGTGCAGTCCCCAGGCTGTTGGCCGCGCTCGAGGCGCACGGGCTGGAGCGTGATGCGGTCGATTACGTCATCCCGACCCATGTGCACTTGGATCACGCCGGCGGCGTGGGGCTGCTCATGCGGGAGGCGCCTCGCGCGCAGCTCGTGATTCATCCGCGCGGCGCGCGGCACATGATTGATCCTGCCGTGTTGATGGAAGGGGTGCGCGCCGTCTACGGCGAGGAGATCGCCGCGCGCGATTACGGCGAGCTGTCGCCAGTTCCGGTGGAGCGCGTCGTCACGACCAGCGACGGCATGACGATCGAGCTGGGCGGACGCGCGCTGCGCTTCATGGATACGCCCGGACACGCGCGCCATCACCACTGCATCTGGGACGAGGAGAGTCGCGGCTGGTTCACCGGCGACACGTTCGGCCTCGCTTATCCAGAGTTTCGGACCGAAAAGGGACCCTACATGCTGCCGGCGACCGCGCCGGTGCAGTTCGACCCCGAAGCGCTGCACGCTTCGGTCGGCCGGTTGCTCGCGGCTGCGCCGCGCTCGATGTATCTGACGCACTATGGCGCAGTCTCGAATCCTGAGGCGCTCGCGGGGCAGCTGCTTGCGCAGATCGACGCGATGACCGGCGCCGCCAGGGCTCTGGCCGGTGCGCCGGACAGACACGAGCGCCTCAAGCAGGCGCTTGCCGACATCTACTTCGCGGAGCTGCGCCGCCATGGTTCGCGCGAGGAGGAAGCGCGTCTCAGGATGCTGCTGGCCACGGACGTGGAGCTCAATGCGCAGGGCCTGGGGGTGTGGTTGGATAAGGGAGGCGGTTAGCGGTAGGAAGCGGATAGCGGATGGCGGAGAGCGGATAGTCAGAAGGTGCTGCAAGGGTCGAACTCGGCCGCAAGCCGCTGAGCTATCCGCTTCTAATCTTTTGCCGTAGGCGAACTAAGGCGTAAGCGCGATGCCGCAGGGCGGCGGGTGGGCGGCACAATCGACGCCTCATCCCAGCGATTAGAACGAAATCAGCTTATGGCGGCAGAGTTCATGTCGGTGATCGCCTTCGTCACGGGGGCGATCGTGGCGGCTGCGGCGTCGATCCAGTCCGTGAGCCGTGCGGTACAGCTGCAACAGGACATCGTCAGGCGCGGCTTGAGCGCGCAGGCCCGCATCGTGCGGATCTGGCGTCCGCCGCTGTTCGGCGCATTCACGCGCATCTATTTCGAGTTCCAGCCCGAAGGCGGCCGGTCGCCGGTGCGCGCCTGCCATGTGGACCGCCGCAGCGCAGACGATCTCCTGGCGTCGCTCCCGGCGGTCGGCTCGAGGGTGAATATCAGATATCTCGCCGATAATCCTTCGCGCGCCGTGATCGCCCGCCTGGTGTCGCGTTTCAGCCGCTGAACGGGCGGGAACGGAACCTGGCCGCGGGAACGGAACCTAGCCGCTCCGCCCGTCATTTCGTGGTCGATGACTGATGTCTGACTACCGGAGGGGCTTATGAGCATCATCGTCTGGCTCATCGTGGGCGGCGTCGTAGGCTGGCTCGCCAGCATCATCATGCGCACCAACGCCCAGCAAGGAATTCTGCTGAACATTGTCGTCGGCATCGTCGGCGCGTTGTTGGCAGGGTTCATCATCTCGCCGCTCATCGGGGTAGGGACGATCAACGAGGGGATCACGCTCGCATCGTTCCTCGTGTCGTTGGTGGGGGCGATCGTCCTGCTCGCGATCGTCAATCTGTTCCGCCGCGGCACGGTGCGATAGGTCCGACGGTAGTCAGAGGACGACCGACTGCGGGTCGGACGGCGCCGACGCCGTCCGGCCTTTTTCGCTTGTACGTAGGTCGGTTGTCCCCGCGCTCCAATCTGGTGATCCATGGATCCGCGATTCAAAGCGCAATACACGGAGCGTGGGCGCAGCTTGAGTTTCATGGGCTTCCCCGTCGAGGGCATGCCGCCGGATGAGCTGTACGCCGTGATCGGCTTCCTGCTCGAGAAGGCCGGCGACGACTCTCGCATGCAGCTCATGCAGGAGGCGCCGCTCGGGGCGCCGGATTCTGATCCCCCAAAGAACGACGGTCTGCTCGAAGGCTGAGCTGACCGGACGAACATGGGACGGAGAGCGCAGCGGCAAGACGCTTCAGCCGGCGGAGGGGGATCCGGGCGCGCCGGTCGGAACGTGCGATGATTCGCGGATGTCCAGCTCCCCGGAATCCGCCGCGCGGGCGAAGCCCGCGATCTTCCTGGCCCAGCTGGCGCGCCGCGCTCTTTGGTTGCTGGCGGCGGCGTCGCCCTTGGTGGTCGCGCCGGGCCTCGCTGCGGCGCACCCGGGAGCCGTTGACGCCAAGGGCTGCCATGTCGATTCGAGAAGCGCTCGTCGGCGCTGTCACGGCGCCTCCACGCTCGAAGACCTCTCGCGTACGCCGCGATCGGGCGACGAAGGTGTATTCCACGGCCCATTGGTTCGGGTGATCGACGGGGATTCGCTCGAAGCGCAGATCCAGGGCGTCGTCATGGAGTTTCGCCTAGCCGAGATCGATGCTCCCGAATACGACCAGCCGTACGGGCCCGACGCCAAGCGCCTGCTCGAGGAACTCATTGGCGAACGCACTCTCGTGCTCGCGCCCTTCGACATCGATAGCTACGGCCGCACGGTCGCGCACGTTTGGGCGGGCGACGTGCAGCTCAACCGCGAGCTCGTGATCCGCGGCGCAGCCTGGTTCCTGTCCGATTTCACGCTGGATGAGACGCTGTATTACGTCGAGCAGGAAGCGCGTGAGGCGAAGCGCGGGTTATGGGCGCTGCCAGCAGCGCAGCGCGTCGAGCCGTGGGAGTGGCGCAAGAGGCGCAGCAGACGCCGCCGTTAGGGAGTCTCTCTCGAGCCGCTCGAAACGCCTCGCGAACCGTCAGGGCGGTAGGTTGATCAGAGCTTACTTAGGGGATCTCTGATTCACTCTGTCTATGTGATCTCGAGCTGCTCGAAACGCCTCGCATTGCGGGCATTTCTTTGGGCTGAGCCGTCAGGGTAGTAGGTTAATCAGAGCTTCCTTAGGATCAACTGGCCATGCGCCGGGCGGGCCAGCGGTTCGGGTCGACTGAATCTGCGACGGCGCTCCATGGTTGCGATCCGGTTCGCTGCTGACTCTGCGGTTCGAGCAGCGGGCCGATTCGCGGAATAGCGTCTTCACCATGCAGACGCTGGTGCGTCATGTCCAACCAGCGCTCGATGTGGCGGCGGAAGCGGCCGACAGCGCGCTCGCGCAACACCTCGACGCCTTTGCCCTCGTACATCTGTTCCTCCGCGGGCGAAACATGCCACCACCACTGCAGACGCTCGAGCCGTTCGCCGTGCAGATACGGCAGCGTAATGGAGAATCGACGACCGCGGCGGGTGGGCTCGGTCTCTGCGAAGGCGAAGTACTCTTCGAGCGCTCGCGGTAGTTCAACTTTGGCCATTCATCCATCGACCAGAGAACAAGGAACGAAGCCATCTTAGCTTACGGCGTCTGGCGTTGGCGACGGCTGAAAAGCATGCGCCGCTGAGCCGCCGGCGCCGCCCGGCGACGATTCCTCGCCACGGCGCCGCCCTTGCTCGGCAGGGCGCTGCGGCTGCGCGGCGCTCTCGCCGAACGCGACTGCGTGCTCGACAGCTTCGCCGTGCACGCGCAGCGCGCGGCTGACGTCCGCGCCGCTCGGCTGCTGAAAGACCCGCAAGCCGAACTCGGGAAGAATCGCGTAGAGGTGGTCGAAGATGTCCGCAAGTATGCGCTCGTACTCCACCCACGCGGTCGTCGCAGTGAAGCAATAGATCTCCAGCGGCAGGCCGGTCGGTCCGGGCGGAAGCTGGCGCACCAGCAGCATCATCTTCTGATTGACGCCCGGATGGGCGCGCAAATACGCCTCCACATAGGCGCGAAACGTACCCACGTTGGTGACGCGGCGGGAGTTGATCGGATCGCGCCCTTCGGCGATGAGGCGGGCGTTATAGGCGTCGATCTCGGTGCGCTTGCGTTCGAGATAGTCGTCGATCAGGGCGAAGCGCTGCAGGCGCCGCGCGTGCGACTCGTCCAGAAAGCGGATCGAGGCCTGGTCGAGATACAGCGAACGCTTGATGCGCCGCCCGCCCGATTCGAACATGGGACGCCAGTTCTTGAAGCTCTCGCCGATCAGTCGCCAGGTCGGGATGCTGGT
>Ga0079224_100000102_pt1 | contig 63644 bp, 58 predicted proteins | sample Stecom2015_FD_80414 | JGI IMG/M metagenome (GOLD analysis project Ga0079224, IMG submission 80414) | Agricultural soil microbial communities from Utah to study Nitrogen management - Steer compost 2015 | ecosystem: Environmental > Terrestrial > Soil > Agricultural land | place: USA: Utah... | reverse complement strand
CCGGGCCCGGGCCCCGGACGCGTCCGCCACGGCGGCGGCCATGCGGCACGCCTGCTGGACGGCGAAGGCCACCTCGCCCTGGGTGCCCGCGAAGCCCACCAGCAGCTGCGCCGGCGGGCCCAGGACTTCCAGCATGACGGGCTGGGCCGGCGCATCCAACAGGGCGGCCAGGAGCGCTTCCAGCAGGTCGGCGTCCAGGGGCGGGGCGCCGGCCGCGGGCGCGGCGCTGGCCCCCGACGGCGCCATGCCCGCCCCTTCGCCGGATGCGTCCAGCTGGACCCGGACGGCGCCCCAGACGGGCGGCCGCGGCTGCACCTTAAAGGTGGCTTCCACGATGACCCCCAGCGTGCCCAGGGCGCCGGTGTGCAGGCGGCCCATATCGTAGCCGGCCACGTTCTTGACCACCCGGCCGCCGGAGCGCACCACGCGCCCGTCGGCCCGCACCACCCGCATGCCCAGCAGCCGGTCCCGCAGGTGGCCAAAGCCGGTCCGCAACGGCCCGCTGGCGGCGGTGGCCAGCAGCCCGCCGATGGTGGCTCCGTCGCCCGCCGGCGGGTCCACGGGCAAGAACTGGCCGTGCCGGCCCAGCTCCGCCTGCAGGTCTCCCAGGCGCATCCCCGCCTGCACCGTCACCGTCAGGTCCGCCGGCTCGTAGTGCACGATGCGGGCAAGGCCCCCCACGTCCAGGAGGATGTCCAGGCGTTCGGGCATGCCCCCCAGGCCCAGCTGGGTGCCGCCGCCCCGGGGGGCCACCGCCAGCCGGTGCCGGTGGCAGTGGGCCAGCACCCGGGCCAGGGACGCCTCGTCGGGGGGCGCCACCACCAGCCGGGGCACCACGCCGTCGATGGCGTCCGCGGTGGGGTCCGCAGGGCGCACATGCTGGGCGCCGGCCGCGGCCATGAGGGGCTGCAGGATGGACGCCACGGGTCCCGCTTCCGCCAACGTTGTGCCTCCTCGATTTTCGGTCCTGGGCCGGTCTCCCGCGGCTTCGCGCCTGCCGACTCGCGACGCTCACGCGGGCGCGGCCCGGCGGGGCCGCTGCAGTTCCACGCAGCCGCCGGGGCTGGGAAAGATCTTGCCGGGGTTGCAGAGCCCCTTGGGGTTGAACACCGCCCGCACGTCCAGCATGGCTTCCAGATCCGCGGGGGCAAACATGCGCTCCATGTGCCGCACCTTCTCGATGCCGACGCCGTGCTCGCCGGTGACCGAGCCGCCCATGTCGATGCACGCGTTCAGGATCTCGTCCGAGGCCAGGATCACCCGGCGCACTTCATCGGGGTCCCGCTCGTCGTAGAGCAGGATGGGGTGGATGTTGCCGTCGCCCGCGTGAAACACGTTGGCGATGCGCAAGCGGTAACGGCGCCCCACTTCGCCGATGAAGGCCAGGATCTCCGGCAGGCGGGTGCGGGGCACGACGCCGTCCTGGGTGACGTAGCTGGGCGCGAGGCGCCCCAGGGCGCCAAAGGCCTTCTTGCGGGCGGCCCACAGCCGCCGGCGCTCGTCCTCGGTGCGGGCGGCGCGGATCTCCCGGGCGCGGTTGGCGCGGCAGATGCGGGCGGCCGCGCCGGCCTGCTCGTCCAGGCCGGCTTCCAGGCCATCCACCTCGATGATGAGCACCGCGGCCGCATCGGTGGGAAACCCAAATTGAAAGGCTTCCTCCACCGCCTGGATGACCAGGTTGTCCATCATTTCCAGGGCGGCCGGCACGATGCCCTCCTCAATGATCTGAGACACGGTGCGGGTCGCGTCGTCGACGCTGTCAAACACGGCCAGCAAGGTGCGGCAGCCCTCGGTCTCCCGCACCAGGCGCACCACGATCTTTGTGACGATGCCCAGCGTCCCCTCATGGCCTGTCACTAGCCCCACCAGGTCGTAGCCGGGCAAGTCCTCCACCGGGCCGCCCATGGCCACCACCTGGCCGTCGGGCAGCACCAGTTCAAGACCAAGAATGTGATTGACGGTCACGCCGTATTTGAGGGTGTGGGGTCCTCCCGCGTTGGTGCCCACGTTGCCGCCGATGGTGCAGGCGCCCTGGCTGGACGGGTCGGGGGCGTACTGGTACCCCTGGGGCGCGACCGCCCGGGTGATCCAGGCGTTGACCACGCCGGGCTCCACCACGGCCCGGCGGTTGCGCAGGTCCACTTCCAGGATCCGGTTCATGCGGGCGAGGGAGATGACCACCGCCTCGGGCGACGGCACGGCGGCGCCGCTTAGGCTCGTGCCCGCGCCGCGGGGGACGAAGGGGATCCCCGCCTCGTGCAGGACCCGCACCACCTGCGCGACTTCCGCCCCGCTGCCGGGCAGCACTACCGCGGCCGGCGACTGGCGCTCCAAGGTGTACCCGTCGCAGTCGTACACCAGCGTGGCGCTGGCGCCCGTCAACACGTACTGGGGGCCTACGATGGCCGCGAGGCGCGCGAGGACGCTCGGATGGACGGCGGATGGCATGGCGCTCTTGCTCATGGGGCCTGGCCCCCCTCCTCGGGCCGCCATGAGTGCAATATACGGGGCTGCGGGGGCGTTTCCTGCCCTTGGGCCCGCGTCCTGGGGCAGGTCTGAGGGGCACGTTGTAGAAAATAGAACAATGACAGACGCTGTGGACTGCGAGGCGATCCGGTTGTCGGTGATCACCATCGAATTTCGCCTGTCCCCGACGGTCCGGCGTTTGGCGCGCAGCTTCGCCCGCTTGACGGGCATCCCTTTGGCCCGCCTGCTGGTGCCCGACGGCGACGGCGGCGGGGGCGTGCCCTAGAGTAGGAGGACTGCCATGCGACGCTTGACGGGGGAGGACATCCAAGCCCTCATCCGGCTGATGGGGGATTCCGATATGCGCACGGCCACCTTTGCCCGGGAAAAGCTCCTGGAGGCCGAGGTGGAGGACGTGTTGCCGCACCTCAAGAACGCGGTGAGCGACGCGGACCCCCTCATCCGGGGCCGGGCCCGCCTGTTCTTGGAGGAACTGCGGCTGGCCGATCTCAACCGGCGCTGGGCCCTGCTGGCCAGCCAGCCCGACACCGCCCTGGACCTGGAAACCGGCGCCTTTCTCGTGGCCAAGTACCGCTACCCCGAAGTGGACATGACGCCCTACCGGCGGTGGCTGGACGAGCAGGCCGCGGCGGTGGCCGCCAATCTGGACCCCGACATGAGCATGTACCGCACCATCGGGCTGCTCAACATGCAGCTGTTCGAGAAGGCGGGCCTGCAGGGCGACGACGTGCGCTACTACGACCCCGACAACAGCTGCCTCAACCGGGTCATCGACCGCAAGCGGGGCATCCCCATTACCTTGTCCGTCATCTACCTGCTGGTGGGCCAGCGGCTGGGCTTGCCCCTGCAGGGCGTGGGACTGCCGGGCCACTTCCTGGTGCGCTACTCCGATAACGAAGAAACCATCTGGATCGACCCGTTTCACCGGGGCCGGCTGCTGACCCGGGAAGACTGCATCCGCCACGTGCGGGCCATGGGGTACCCTTTTCGGGAGCATTTCTTGAAACCCCTCAAGCCCCGGGCCATCCTCGTGCGCATGCTGGGCAACCTGCACCGCATTTTCGTGGAGACGGAGCAGCCCCTGCAGGCCGAACACATCAAGGGTTTCCAGGATATCCTCACCCAAAAGGGCTAACCTGCCTGCGGACCTGAGGAAGGGATTTCCTTTGTCCATCGATCTGCACGTCCACTCCAGCGCCTCCGACGGCACCTTGTCCCCGGCGGCCGTGGTCCGGGCGGCCCACGCGGCCGGCGTCACGGCCCTGGCCCTGACCGACCATGACACCACCGACGGGGTAGCCGAAGCCATGGCGGCCGCGGCCGCCTTGGGCGTGGAGCTCATCCCGGGGGTGGAGCTCAACACCGACCGTTCCCGGGGCGAAGTGCACATCCTGGGCTACTACATTCCCTTGGACGACCAGCGGTTTCAAGGGCTGTTGGCCCACCGGCGGGGCGCACGGGTCCGGCGGGGGCAAGCCATGGTGCAGCGCCTGCAGGCCTTGGGCTGCGCGATCACCTTTGACCAGGTGGAGCGCATCGCCCAAGGGGGAGCGATCACCCGGCCCCACGTGGCCCGGGCGCTGGTGGAGGCAGGCTGCGTGGCGTCGGTGGAAGAAGCCTTTCGCCGGTACTTGCACGCCGGCGGGCCGGCTTACGTGCCCCACGAGCCCTTCAGCCCCGTGGAAGCCGTGCGGGCGGTGCTGGATGCGGGCGGCGTGCCGGTGCTGGCCCATCCGGGCCGCATGGAGGACGAGGGGATCATTCCCGAGCTCGTGGCCGCGGGCCTGCAAGGGCTGGAGTGCTACTATCCCGAACATACCCCCGCGGACACCCGGCGCTTCCTGGAGCTGGCGGCCAAGTACGACCTGGTGATCACGGGGGGCACCGATTTCCATGGCCCCGGATCCAGCAACGACCGGCCCATCGGCTCGGTGTCCGCGCCGCCGGGGGCGGTGGAGGCGCTCAAGGAGCGGCGCGCCCGCCTGGCCCGGGACCGGCGGTAGGGACCGGCGGCGGAGAGCGAGGGGCGCGGCCTCTGGCGGTGGCGGAGAATGGCGGGAGGGGTGAACCGGTGCCCGTCTTCGCCCACGAACAGGAGCGGGCCCTCATGGCCCGCATCGCGTGGATGTACTACCACCAGGGGTTGACCCAACAAGAAATCGGCGACCGCCTCGGCCTATCCCGGGTCAAGGTGCTGCGGCTTCTGGCCAGGGCCCGGGAAGAGGGCATCGTGCAGATCCGCGTCGACCACCCGTCCCTGCGCTACGTCGAGCTGGAGGAGCAGCTGCGGCGCCGCTTTGGCCTGCAGGAAGCCGTCATCGTCCCGTCCTCGGAAACCGAGGAGCAGATCCGGGAGGCGCTGGGCCAGTTTGGCGCCATGTTCCTCGAGCGCGCCCTGGCGCCTGGCGACAGCATCGGCACCGCCTGGGGGGTGACCCTGCGGGAAGTGGCCCGCCATTTGCGGCCCATGCCCGTGGAAGGCGTCACCGTGGTCCAGCTCATGGGCGGCCTGAATGCGGGCGGCCTCATCAACCCGCTGGACATCGCCCGGGTCGTGGCGGAAAAGCTCCACGGCCAGGCGCAAATGCTCTACACGCCCGCCTTCGTGGACACCGCGGCCATCCGCGACGCCTTGCTGTCGGATCACCGCATCGCGCAGACGCTGCGGGCCGGGGCCTCGGTGACCAAGGCGCTGGTGGGCATCGGCGACGTGAGCCCCGCCAATTCCCTGGTCCGCTGGGGCGCGCTGACCGCCGCCGAGATGGAGGAAGCGGTGCGGCGGGGCGCGGTGGGGGACATCCTAGGACGCCACTTCGATGGCGACGGCCGCCCCATCCGCTCATCCCTCGCGGACCGGGTCATCGCCCTGCCCCTGGAGGACCTCAAGGAGATCCCCCAAGTCATCGCGTTTGCCGGCGGCCTGCGCAAAGTGCATGCCATTCTCGGCGCCCTGCGGGGCGGCTACGTGGACGTGCTGGTCACCGACGAAGCGGCCGCCCGGGAAGTGCTGGCGCGCGCCTAGCCCTTGCACGGCCCCGCGGCAACCCCGCATTTTGTAGGCACAGTCGTCGGAAAACGACGTTAAAGATTATTGCCAAGGAGGAGTTCCGATAACGTCGTAGAATTGTCGCGATGAACATATGATATTCCTGAAATCAAATGTTAACGGGGTGGGCCATGCGGCTGGAACTGCTGGACTTAGGCCTGGAAGCCAATTCGGCGGAGCAAGTCATCCTGGCACTGGCCGATCGCCTGGCGGCCCAGGGCCTGGTGCGGGCCGAGTTCGGGCCCGCGGTCTGGCAACGGGAGCAGGCGTCGCCCACAGGTTTGCCCGCCCGGGGAGCGGGGGTGGCTATTCCCCACGGCGACCCCGACCTGGTGCTCGCGCCCGCCATCGGTTTCGCCAAACTGGCGCGCCCCGTGGCCTTTCGCGAGATGGGCAATCCCGGCGCGACGGTGTCCGTGGAACTGGTCTTTATGCTGGCCCTGCAGGAGGCCGCGAGCCATTTGCGGGTGCTGCAACAGTTGGTGGAGTTGATCCGGGACGAAGGGACGCTCCTGCGGCTCAAAGCCGCCCGGGAGCCGGCGGAAGCGGCCGCTCTCCTCGCGCCGGTGGCCGGCGGGGGCTGACGGATACGCATCGGCGTTGGGCCAAGACAGGCGGGAGGTGCGCAGATGCAAAGCAGGCGCATCGTGGTGGCCTGCGGCACCGGCATCGCCACGTCCACCGTGGTGGCCGAGAAGGTCCGCGAGGCCTGCCGGAGGGCCGGCATCGACGTGGATATCGTGCAGTGCAAGGCCGTTGAGGTGCCGGCCTACGCGCCCGGCGCAAGCCTCATCGTGGCCACCACGCCCATTTCGGCCAAGGTTTCGGTGCCGGTCGTGAACGCCATCGGCTTCTTGACGGGCATCGGGGAAGAGGATGTGGTGCGCGAGATTCTCACGGCGCTGACCGGGCAGTAGGCGTGGGGACGGGCAGCCAAAGGGGGGTGCGGGGATGTCGGTCATCCAGTTTATCCTCGACTTGGGCGCGTCGGTGATGCTGCCCCTCATCGTGCTGGTGCTGGGCCTGGTCTTTGGGTTGAGCCTCGGCCGGGCCTTTCGCGCGGGGGTTACCATCGGCGTGGGTTTTGTCGGCATCGGCCTGGTGATCGGATTGCTGACGGGCAGCCTGGGGCCGGCGGCCCAGGCCATGGTGGAGCGCTTCGGCATCCAGCTGAACGTGCTGGACGTGGGCTGGCCCGCGGCCGCGGCCATTGCCTTCGCGTCCCAGGTGGGGGCCGTGGTCATCCCGGTGGGGCTGCTGGTCAACTTGGTCATGCTGGTGACCCGCACGACCCAAACCTTGAACATCGACCTGTGGAACTATTGGCACTTCGCCTTTACCGGAGCCCTGGTCACCGCCGCCACCGGCCAGCTGTGGCTGGGGGTGGCGGCCGCGGCCATCAACGCCGCCATCGTCCTCAAACTGGGGGACTGGACCGCCAAGCAGGTGCAGGAGTTTTACGGCCTTCCCGGCATTTCGCTGCCCCACGGGCTTTCGGCCGCGTACGTGCCCATCGCGCTGCCCCTCAACGCCCTCATCGACCGCATCCCCGTCTTGCGGGACATCGAGCTGGACACCGACAAAATTCAGCAGCGGCTGGGCGTCTTTGGCGATCCGGTCATGCTGGGGCTGTTCCTGGGCGTCGTCCTCGGTTTGCTGGCGGGCTACGACGTCAAGGCTGTGCTCCAGCTGGGCGTCAGCATGGCGGCGGTAATGCTGCTCATGCCCCGCATGGTCCGCATCTTGATGGAGGGGCTCATGCCCGTGAGCGAGGCGGCCCGGGAGTTTCTGAAGCAGCGCTTCCAAGGCCGGGACTTTTACATCGGCCTGGACTCGGCCATCGCGGTGGGCCACCCGGCGTCCATCGCGACCGCGCTTATCCTGGTGCCCATCACGCTGCTCCTGGCCGTGATCGTGCCCGGAAACCGGCTGCTGCCCTTTGGGGATCTGGCCACCATTCCCTTTGTCGTCTGCATGATCGCGCCGGTGGTGCGGGGCAACGTCTTCCGCTCGGTGCTCATCGGCATGGTCGCCATCGCCGTGGGGCTGTTGATGTCCACCCACGTGGCGTCCTTGCATACGGCCGCGGCCATTGCCGCGCAGTTTGAGATCCCGGCGGGCGCGACGGAGATCTCCAGCATCGGCGACGGGGCCAATCCGCTGACGTGGGTCTTGCTGCAGGTGGCCCGCCTGTTCGCCGGCCAGTGAGCTGAGGCAGAAGCCGGGGCCTGCGGGCTGCGCCGGTTGTCGCCGGCGGCGCCGCGTGGGGGAGGAGGAGAGCGGCGTGCCGTGGTCGTGGCTGGCATTGTTCTTGGCTTTGGCCTGGGGTGTGCAGTCGCTCTTGGCCTACCGCCAAATCCGCGAGCTGCGGCAGAAGGTGGCGGACATCGGGCGCCGCCGCCGCTCCGGGTTTCTGGGCGTGGGCACGTACCGGCGCTTCGCCCGGCCCGGCGCCGTGGTCATCCTGGTGGCCGACACCGGCGGGCGCCTGGTGGAAGGGTACCGCCTGCTGGGCTGGAGCGTGCTGGCCCGGCTTGAGGCCTATGAAGGCGTGGAAGGCGTCCCTGTGGAGGAGCTGGCCCGGCGCCTGGACCAAGGGGCCTGGGAAGGAGGTGAAGCCCTTAAGCAGGCCACCCGGGAGGCGCTGGACCGGATCCTGGCGGAAATGGGACGTGCAGCGGAAACGGATCAGGAACTTCGTCCGGCGAGTACGGCGGGGAGGGGAGTGTGAAGGGTGGAAGTCCTGGCCAATGCCGCAGAATGGTTTATCGGCCTGTTTCAGGAAGGGGGCCAGGTGTTCCTCAGCCTGGCCGGGGGCATCTTGCCCGTGCTCATCTGCTTGATCACCGCGGTCAACGCGCTGATCAAGATCATCGGACAGGAGCGGGTGGACCGCTGGGCGGTGCGCATGAGCAGCAACATGATCTTGCGCTATACGGTGCTGCCCGTCATCGCCGTGTTTTTCCTGACCAACCCCATGGCCTACACCTTTGGCAAGTTCTTGCCCGAGCGGTATAAGCCGGCCTTCTACGACGCGGCGGTGTCCTTTGTGCATCCCATTACCGGCTTGTTTCCCCATGCCAACCCGGCGGAGCTCTTCGTCTGGCTGGGCATCGCCCAGGGGATCCAGCAGCTGGGGCTGTCTTTGGGCCCGCTGGCCATCCGCTACTTCCTCGTCGGCCTGGTGGTCATCTTTATGCGGGGCGTGGTGACCGAGCTCATCACCGCGCAGATGATGGCCCGGCGCCAGGCCCAGGCGCAGCCGGGCGCGGCCACGGGCTTGAGCCGCTAGGAGGAGGTGCAAGGCCATGACCTCGTTCAAGACGGTGCGTGTCGAACACGGGCCCGGCGGGTGGGGCGGTCCGCTCACCATCACGCCTACGGAAGAGAGGAACGTCATCGCCTGCATCACCGGCGGCGGCATCCACCCCGTGGCCCAGACCATCGCGGAGCTCACCGGCGCGCCGGTGGTGGACGCCTTTAAGAACCCGGTGCCGCCAGAAAAGATGGCCTGCGTCGTCATCGACTGCGGCGGCACGGCCCGCTGCGGCGTCTATCCGCGGCTTGGCGTGCTGACGGTGGACGTCACCCCCACCTTTCCGTCGGGGCCCCTGATGCAGTACATCCGCACCGACAACTTCGTGTCGGGCGTGACGCCCCAGAACGTGTTTGTCCTGGAGGGCCCGGCGGTGGGCGCGGCGCCGGCCGCTGCACCCGCGGCGGGCGGGTCCGGACACGAGGCGGCGGGGGCCGCCGGCGGCTGGGCGGCTGCGGTCCAGGCGGCCGCGGGCCCCGGGGCCGGTGCCGCGGCCGTGGCGGGGGCGGCGGTCACCGCCGGCGGGGCAGGGGCAGCCGCGGGCGCCGGGGCCATGCCCGGCGCGGCGGGCGCTGCGGCTCCGGCCAGCGCTGGCGCGGGCGGTTTCAGCGCCGCGATTACCCGCATCGGCCGCAGCATGGGCGGCGTGGTGGGCATTTTCTACCAGGCCGGCCGGGAAACCGTCGAGCAGGTGCTGCGCAACATCCTTCCCTTTATGGCCTTCGTGGCCACCCTCATCGGCATTATCCTCGCGTCGGGGATCGGTGAGGCCATCGCCAACGTGATGACCCCCTTGGCCGGCACCCTGCCGGGGCTGTTCTTCATCTCCGTCGTCTGCGCGCTGCCCTTCCTCTCGCCGGTGCTGGGGCCGGGAGCCGTCATCGCGCAGGTCATCGGCGTGCTGGTAGGCGTGGAGATCGGCCGCGGCAATATCCCGCCGCAGCTGGCGCTGCCCGCCCTGTTTGCCATCAACCCGCAGGTGGGCTGCGACTTCGTCCCTGTCGGCCTCACCTTGGTCGAGGCCCAACCGGAGACCATCGAAGACGGCGTGCCTGCGGTGCTGATCTCCCGCCTGATCACCGGGCCGGCCTCGGTGATCATCGCCTACTTGTTCAGCTTTGGCTTGTACGCATAACGTCCGGCCGGCGCTGGGGATCCCCGCGCCGGCCCCGGACGGCCGGGCCGGGCAGCAGGCCGTGGGCGTGGGGAGATAAGAGCGCGCTCCGGGGCGTCGAGGGCCCAAACCCGGCGCGCCCGGGGCACCGAAGGGTTTCAGAAGGCTTTCAGGGGTTGAGGTGGGCATGGATCGACAGGTGCGCTGGTGCGGTGTGGTGACGCAAGTGGGTGAGGAGGTGCCGGCCTTTGCCCAAGCGGGCATGCTGGTGCTTTTCGGCGAAAACGCGCCGCCGGAGCTGGCGGCCATTTCGCTGGTGCACCGCACCGAAGTGTGGAACGGGCCGTGCGCCGTGGGCGACATCCTGCGGCTGGACGGCCAGCCTTTCCGGATTACCGCCGTGGGCGAGCTGGCCAATGACCACTTGCGGGAACTGGGCCACGTAGTCATCCGGTTCAATGGCCAGCACCAGCCCGAGCTGCAGGGCGACGTGTGCGTGGAGGCGCGGCCCATCCCGAGCCTGGCGCCCGGCGCGGTGTTGACCATCGAAGCGGCGCCCGGCGCTGAGGCGACCCGGGCCGCCGGCGGGCAGGGGGAGCGGCCATGACCGAAGCAGCCGTTATGGAAACCGTGGTGCGGGTCGTGAATCCCAGCGGGCTGCACGCCCGGCCCGCGGCCTTGCTGGTGCAGGAGGCGCGCAAATTCCAGTCCCACGTCTCCATCATCGCGGGCGAGCGGTCGGCGGACGCGAAGAGCATCCTGGCCGTCTTGTCCATGGCGGTGAAGCCGGGCACGGAAGTGCGGGTGCGGGCGGAAGGGCCGGACGCGCCGGAGGCCGTGGCAGCCCTGGCACAACTCATCCGCACGGGGCTGGGCGAGGGCCATGGGGGTCAATAAGCAGGCGTCCCAACCGGCGCACCACCGGACGGACAACCAGGTCATCCGGGGCACGGGCGGCTCGCCGGGCATCGGCATCGGCGTGGCGTGGGTCTGGCAGGAACCGGTGGAACCGGCCGGCCCGGCCCCGGCGGTCCACGACGCGGGGGCGGAATGGCAACGATTTCTCGCGGCCCGGGACCGGGTGCGGCAGCAGCTGGCCAACGTAAAGGCGCGGCTGGCCCGCGAAGGGCTCCGGGACGAGGCGGCCGTCTTTGATGCCCACCAGCTGATCTTGGAAGACCCCGCCCTGGCGGACCCGGTGCAGCAGCGCATCGCAGCGGGCAGCTTTGCCCAGGAGGCGGTGCTGGCCGTCATTGAGGACCTGGCGGCCATCTTTGAAACTATGGACGATGAGTATTTCCGGCTGCGGGCCGGGGACGTGCGGGATGTGGGCTGGCGCCTGGTCCGGGCGCTGTCCGGGGCGGCGCCGCCCCGCCCGCCGGCGGGCGGCCCGTGGGTCATCGTGGCCGCGGACATTACCCCGTCCCAGACCGCGGAGGTGGATTTGGGCGCTGCCGCGGGCATCGTCACCGAAGGGGGCGGCGCCATGTCCCATGCCGCCATCTTGGCCCGGGCCCGGCGGCTGCCGGCGGTGTGGGGCACCGGACCGTTGCGGGACCGGGTGCAGGCGGGCGACCTGGTCATCGTGGACGGCACCGCGGGGGAAGTGATCCTGCGGCCGGACGCGGCCACCGTGGAGCGCTACCGCCGTCGGCAGGCCGCGGTCCAGGTGACGGTGGAGGAGGCGCGCCCCGATCCCGCGCCGGCCGCCACGGGCGACGGCCACCCCATCGTGGTGGCGGCCAACATCTCCGTCACCGATGAGGCGCTGCTGGCGGCCCGGATGGGCGCCGACGGGGTAGGCCTTTTTCGCACCGAGTTTCTGTTCATGAACCGATCGGCGCCGCCTTCGGAGGAGGAGCAGGTCAACGCCTACCGCCGGGTGGTGGCCGCGTTGGGCGACCGGCCGGTGGTGTTTCGCACCGTGGATGTGGGCGGCGACAAGCCGGCCCCCGCCCTGGGCATTCACCCGGAGCCCAATCCCTTTTTGGGGTGGCGGGGCATCCGCTATTGCCTCGATCGGCCCGACGTCTTTAAGACCCAGCTGCGGGCCTTGTGGCAGGCTACAACCGGGGAACTGTGGGTAATGTTCCCGATGGTCTCGGACCCCGAAGAGGTGGAGCGGGCCCGGGAGCTGTTGGAGGAGGCCCGCGAGGAGTTGGTCGCCCAGGGCCGGCCGGTGGCCCGGGCGGCGCGGGTGGGGATGATGGTGGAGACACCTGCCGCTGCGCTGGCCTTGGACAGGTTCGTGCCGTGGGTGGACTTTTTCAGCGTCGGCACCAACGATCTCATCCAATATCTCCTGGGCGTGGACCGGGGCAACCCCAAGGTGTCCCGCTGGTACCGGCCCACCGCGCCGGCGGTGCTGGCCACCGTCGCGCAGGTGCTGGAGGCGGCACAAAGGACGGGCCGCTGGGCCACGGTGTGCGGGGAGATGGCCGCCGATCCGCCGCTGGCCGCGTTTTTGGTGGGCATGGGGGCCCAGGAGTTGAGCGTCGCGCCGGCCCACGTGGCCCGGGTGAAGCGGCTGGTGCGGGCCCTGCGCCGCGACGAAGCCCGGGCGGCAGCCATGGAAGCCCTCAAGGCGCCCAACGCGGAGAAGAGCTGGGCGGTGCTGGAAGAGTACCGGCGGAGCGCCGAATCCCGGGCGGCGGGCAATGCCGCGGGCCAATCCTAGACCGGATTGACGAGGAGGAAAACGGCCCGGGCAGGTGTCGGCCGCCTGGGGCCGAAAGCGATCTGTTGGTTACTTTTGTTCCGCGCGCGGAACGAAAGTAACCGGGGTGGAGGCAGCGATGGGCCATGTTGGGATACAATCAACGGCTGCAGGAGTTGGAAGCGCAAGGGCGCCCGGTGCGGGTGGCCGTCATCGGCGCCGGCCAGATGGGCCGGGGTCTAGTGGCCCAAGCCGCGGGCATCCGCGGGATCCGGGTGGTGGCCGTGGCTGACGTGGTGCCCGAGCGGGCGGTGCAGGCCTGCCGGGCCGCAGGGCTGCCCGACGATGCCATCGCGCAGCCCCGCACGGTGGCCGAAGCCCGCGACAGCGTGGCGGCCGGGCGAGTGGCCGCCTTGTCCGACGCCCATCTGGCCCTGGAATTGCCCGATGTGGACGTGGTAGTGGAGGCCACGGGCAGCCCGGAAGCGGGGGCCGCTCTGGCGCTGGCCGCCATCACCCAGCGCAAGCACGTGGTGATGCTCAACGCAGAGGCCGATGCCACGGTGGGGCGCCTGCTGCACCGCTGGGCGTCCATGGCCGGGGTGGTCTATACGGGCGCCGCGGGCGATGAGCCCGCCGCGTGCAAGGAGCTGTACGACTTCGCCGACGGGCTCGGTTTCCAAGTGGTGGCCGCGGGCAAGGGCAAGAACAACCCGCTGGATGTGCGGGCCACCCCTGATTCGGTGGCCGAGCGGGCGCGGGCCCGGGGCATGAATCCCCGCATGCTCGCGTCCTTTGTGGACGGCAGCAAGACCATGATCGAAATGACCATCCTGGCCAATGCTACCGGCCTCGTGCCCGACCGGCCGGGCATGCACGGCCCCGCGGGCGGCTGGGACGACCTGGTGCGCCTGTTCCGGCCCCGGGCCGCGGGCGGCCTGCTCTCCCGCACGGGCGTGGTCGATTACGCCCGCGGGATCGCGCCGGGAGTGTTTGTGGTGGTCTACAGCGACCAGCCCGAGGTGCGCCGGGAAATGCACTATCTGGGCATGGGCGAAGGGCCCTACTTCCTGCTCCACCGGCCCTTTCACTTGTGCAGCCTGGAGACGGCCGCGAGCGTAGCCCGGGCGGCCCTGGACCGCTTGCCGACCATTGTGCAGACGGGCCACCACGCGGAAACCGTGGCCGTGGCCAAGCAGCCTCTGAAGGCGGGCCAGCGCCTGGACGGCATCGGCGGTTTCACCGTGTACGGGCGCATCATGGCGGCCGCGGAGGCCGCGGCCATGCGGGCGCTGCCGCTGGGGTTGGCCGGTTCCGGCGCGACGCTGGTCCGGGACGTGGCCGTGGACGCGGTCATTACCTTAGACGACGTGGAGCTGGATGAAGGGTCCACCTTGGTCAGCCTCTGGCGGCTGCAGCAGTCCATGGAGCGGACAGCGCCGCCCAAGCGGGCTGCCGTGGCATCGTAGGAGGGTGCGGGTGTGGCGACGCTGGTGACCATGCCCAAGCTGGGCATGACGATGGAGGAAGGGACGGTCCACGCCTGGTTTAAGGCCGAGGGGGATTCGGTGGCGGAGGGTGAGCCCCTGTTGAGCGTGCTCACCGATAAGGTGGACATCGAGGTGGACGCGCCCGCGAGCGGCGTGCTGCGCAAGATTTTGGTGCCCGTGGGCGAGACGGTGCCCATCAACACGCCCATTGCCGTCATCGCCGGCGCCGACGAGGACATCAGCGGCCTGCTGGCGGCTGACCGCGCCGATGGGGCGGCCTTGGGGGTGTCCTCGACGGGGGCCGCCCCTGCTGCCGGCCGGTCGGGCGGGGCGGAGGCCGGCGCCGCCGGCCATGCCCCGACGCCCGGCGGTGCCTCAGCCGGCGGCGCCTCGCCCGGCGTCGGGCCGGGGCCCGGCACAAGCAGGGCCCAGGCGGCTCCGCCGGCGGGGGAGAAAGTGCGGGCCACGCCCGTGGCCCGGCGATTGGCGGCGGCATGGGGACTGGATCTTGCGGCCATCGCCGGCACCGGCCCCAAGGGACGGGTGACCCGGGCCGATGTGGAGGAGTTTGCCGCTCGCCACGGTGCCCTGGCAGCAGGGGGTCCGGCGGCCGTGGCCTTGGGCCCGGCCGGCGCCGCCGCCCCGGTCCCCGGACCGGCCCCGCACGCGGTGCAGGCCGCGCCTTTGGCGTCGCCGATCACCCCGGCACCGCCTGCGGCGCCGCCTTCCGCTCCGTCCCGGGCGGGGACGCCGCCGGCCGCGGCCAGGGAGCCGGGCCTGCCGGCCGCGGGCGCCGCCCAGCGCCTGCCCCTCTCGGCCATGCGCCGGGTCATCGGTCAGCGCATGGCCCAGAGCGCCTTTACCGCGCCCCACGTGACGCTGCATACGGAGGCGGACGTGACCGAGCTGGTGCGCCTGCGGGAACAGCTGGACGCCGCCCACCGGCGCCAGGGCGGCACCGGTGTCACCTACACGGATCTCTTGGTGTACATGGCCGCCCGGGCCCTCACGGAGCATCCCCTCCTCAACGCCCGGCTGGAAGGCGACGAGCTGGTGCTGGAGCCGGAGGTGCACGTGGGCCTGGCGGTGGCGGTGAACGAGGGCCTGGTGGTGCCGGTCATCCGCAGCGCTGCCCGCCGGCGCCTGGGGGACATCGCCCGGGAGCGCCACCGCCTGGTGGCGGCGGCCCGGGAAGGCCAGCTGTCCCTGGAGGACGTGGAGGGCGGCACCTTCACCATCACCAACTTGGGGCCCTATGACATCGATGGGTTTACGCCCATTATCAACCCGCCCCAGACGGCCATTTTGGGCGTGGGGCGCATCGTGCAGAAGCCCGTGGTGCGCCGGGGCAAAGTGCGGGTGCGGGCCATGATGGCCCTCAGCCTCTCCTTTGACCACCGGGTAGTGGACGGCGCGCCCGCGGCGGCCTTTCTGCAGCGCATCAAGCAGTTGGGCGAAGAGCCGGCGCAGCTGCTCTTGTAGCCGGCTGGCCCAAGGGAGGAGACGGGCATGGCCGACGCTTTGGCGGTGCAAACCGAACGCTTGGGGCTGGCGCCGGAGCGGCTGGTGCACATGTACCGGCAGATGCGGCGCATCCGCCATTTCGAAGAAGAAGTGGACCGGCTCTACCAAGCCGGCCGCATCTGGGGGACCTTTCACCTCTACATCGGCCAGGAGGCCGTCGCGGTGGGGGCCGTCGAGGCCCTCGAGCCCGACGACTACATCACCAGCACCCACCGGGGCCACGGCCACTCCATTGCCAAGGGCGCTTCCATCCCCCTCATGATGGCGGAACTGCGGGGCAAGGAAACCGGCTACTGCCGCGGCCGGGGCGGCTCCATGCACATCGCCGACGTGGACGCAGGCAACCTGGGCGCCAACGGCATCGTGGGAGGCGGCATCCCCATCGCCACCGGCGCGGCCCTCGCCTGCCGCAAGATGGGACTTTCCCGGGTGGTGCTGTGCTTTTTCGGCGACGGCGCCGTGGCCCAGGGCGCGTTTCACGAGGCGGTAAACTTTGCCGCCGTCTTCCAGCTGCCCGTGGTGTACTTGTGCGAAAACAACCAGTACGCCATGTCCATGCCGGTGCGGCGGGGCCTGGGCAACCCCGACATCGCGGCCCGCGCGCCGGCCTACGGCATCCCTGGCAAGACGGTGGACGGCAACGACGTGCTGGCCGTGTACGCGGCGGTGCGGGAAGCCGTGGACCGGGCCCGCAGCGGCGGCGGCCCCACGCTCCTGGAAGCCCGCACCTACCGCTGGCGGGGCCACTCCAAGAGCGACGCCAACCGCTACCGCACCCGGGAGGAGATCGAAGCCTGGAAGCAGCGCTGTCCCATCCGCCGGTTTGAGGAGCAGCTGGTGGCGGCCGGGGTGCTGTCCGCGGCCGATGTGGAGCGCATCGCGCAAGAGGTGCGGGAGGAGATCCAGGCTGCCATCGAATTTGCCGAGCAGCAGCCGGACCCCGACGTGTCGGCCTTGGCCGAAGGCGTCTATGCGTAGGAGGAGAAACCGGTGCGGGAGATCACCTATGCCGAAGCGGTGCGGGAAGCCCTGGCCGAGGAGATGCGGCGGGACCCGCGGGTGTTTATCATGGGCGAAGACATCGGCGTCTACGGCGGCGCCTTTGGCGTGACCTTGGGCCTGGTGGACGAGTTTGGTCCTGAGCGGGTGATGGATACGCCCCTGTCGGAGGCGGCCATCATCGGCACCGCGGCCGGCGCGGCGGTGGTGGGGATGCGGCCTGTGGCCGAGATCCAGTTCTCCGATTTCCTCACCATCGGGGCCGATCAGCTGGTCAACCAGGCGGCCAAGATGCGCTACATGTTCGGCGGCAAAGCCCGGGTGCCCATGGTGGTGCGCACCCCCGCCGGTTCGGGCACCGGCGCGGCGGCGCAGCATTCCCAGAGCCTGGAAACCTGGTTTATGCACATCCCCGGCCTCAAGGTGCTGGCGCCGGCCACGCCCTACGACGCCAAGGGACTGCTCAAGAGCGCAATCCGGGACGACAACCCCGTGGTGGTCTTTGAGCATAAGCTCTTGTACCGGACCAAAGGGCCGGTGCCCGAGGGCGATTACACGGTGCCCATCGGCCAGGCCCAGGTGCGGCGGGCGGGCACCGACGTCACCGTCATCGCCAGCTCCATCATGGTGCTGCGGAGCCTGGAGGCGGCGGACCGGCTGGCCGAGGAAGGCATCTCCGTGGAAGTCATCGACCTGCGCAGCCTGCGGCCCCTGGATGCCGACACCATCGTGGCGTCAGTGTGCAAAACGGGCCGGGCCGTGGTGGTGCACGAGGCCAACAAATTTGCCGGTTTCGGCGGCGAGATCGTAGGCACCATCGTGGAAAGCGAAGCCTTTGATTTCCTGGACGCGCCGGTGGTGCGCTTGGGCGGCAAGGACGTGCCCATCCCCTACAACCCCCAACTGGAGCGGGCCGCGGTGCCCCAGGCGGAAGACATCGTCGCGGCCTGCCGGCGGCTCATGCGGGAAAGCCGCCGGGCCGCGGTCCGGCCGTGAGTTGTGGTGGGGAGGAGACGCCCGCCACGGTGCCGAACGCGTTGGATACGCTAAAGGCACAGGCGCCCACAGGGGGGATCCCGATGACCAGTGCGGGCTTGGCCGAAGGGCGGTTGGTGTCGGTCCTCCATTGTCCGGCGTGCCAGGGCGAGCAGCCCCACGAGGTGCGCCTCGACCAGGAGGGCGTGGTGGAAACCGCTTGCCGCGGGTGCGGGCGCACGGTGTCCCTGCCCCAGCGGCGCAGCGCCCGGATCGCCCTGGGGCCCTACGTCATCGGCGGCGGCGCCCCGCTGCTGGTGGTGGGCCGGGTGCCGGCGGGAGTGCCGGCCAGCGGTCTTGCCCAGGCGGTGCGGATGCTGGCGGCGGCCGGCGCCCACGCCGTGGAGCTGGACCTGCAGCAGGCGCAGGACGCGCTGGCCCAGCGGCTCGCGGGTGAAATCCCCGTCGCGCTGGTGGTGGACGCGGGCCAGCGTCTGGCCGACGCGTACCGCCTCCTGTCCCGCGCCCGCGCCCATCCGGCCGGGGGCTGGGCGGCGGTACGCTGGTCCTACGACGGCCAGCCGGGCCACTTGGGCCTGCTCATGGCGGCAGCGGCCCGGCATCGGGTGCCGCTGGTGGTCGCGGCGCCGTTGGGCGCGGCCCGCGCGGGCGCCCTCCTTGACGCCCTCGCCCGGGGCCAGGGGCCGGTGCTGCTGGAGTTTTGCGGCGGCCCACCGCAGCCGCTGCTGGCGGCCTACGAGCAGGCGGCCCAGCAGGTGCGCTGCCCCTTCTACGGGCGGCTTCCCCGGGAGTGGCTGGAAGGGGAAAGGGCCGGCGAGTCGGCGCGCCTGGGCACTTTTTTGCGGCAGCGCCTGTTGGACGGCGTAGGCGCCGCGGCCGCGGATCCCCTGGCTGGAGCCGACGCCGCCGCGGCGGCCGATGGGGCGGCCCTGGTCCGCAGGCTCCTCGCGGAGTTGTGGTTGCCGGTGGCGCCGCCGCCGCCCCGGGCAGCGGTGAGCGTCGTCGCGGGACCGCGGGTCGGCTGGCCGGTGCCGGTCCCGGTGCTGGGCACCCTGCGGTCGGCGGCCGGCGTGCCCGGTCGGGTGGTGCGGGGCCTGCGTAACCCGGCGGTGGCGCGGCTGCCCGCCCGGGTCCTCACCAAGCCGTTGCGCTTTTGGCACGAAGTGCGCCGGGACGGGCCCGGCGTCCTTTGGTCGGTACCCCGGCGGGTGGCCACCAAGCCGGTGCGCCTCATGCGGCAGCTGGGGCGGGAGGTCCGGGGCCGGTCATGACCCGCTAGCGTCCGCCACGGGCCGGATCCTGCGGGTCCTCCTCCCCTTCGTCGCCCTGGTAGCCATGGGCCGCGGCCCAGCGGCGGAATTCCGCCAGCTGCCGGATGTCCTCCATCTCCAGGTCGTCCACGCCGGCCAGGGACTCCAGGTGATGGCGGAGCTCGTGCAGCATCGTTTCCCACAGCTCCGCCTCCCACACATCCGGGGGGCTGTCGCCCAGCACTTGCCGGAAGGAGCCGTAGTAGAGGACGATGAGCCGGCCCAGGCCGTAGGGATCCTCGATGTACTCGCCCATGATATACACGTCGGGCAGGTCGGGATCCCGCTGCTCGGCTTCTTCGAGGATGTTGATGCCGCCGTTGAGCTCTTTGAGAAACTCGGGCGGGATGCGGCGGTAGAGGCGGTTGGCCATGCGCCGGAACTGTTTGTAGCTGACCATGGGGTCTCCCCTGCCAAGTGGTCCACCGGGGGCCCGTTGTGGCCGCGCGCGGGCGGAGCCCGCATCGGTGCCCGCCGGTGCCCAGGCCCCTCCGGGGACAGCATTCGGGGACAGCATTTCCCCGCCGGCGGGACCGATTCCTACACGAAAGCGAGGCACAGGACGGTGGCCATTGACGCCAGCAAGTGGACGTCCGATTGGGCCATCGGACGAGAAATTTTCACCGCCTACCAAGACAGCCGCAAGAAGGATCTGGCCATCCTCTGCTTTGGCGATCCGGAAAAGCCCAGCGGCTTTTTGGTGGAGCCGGTGGGCGAAGCGCTGGCCGAGTACCACCCCCATGTGTTCGGCACCTTGGAAGCGCCGCTGCACACGGGCAACTTGACCCAGCGGTGGGCGGAGCATGGCCAGCAGTGGGCCAACAGCTTCCTCATCGTCATTGCCCCCAAGGCGGGGCCCGAGGAGGCCATCGGTTACGTGGTGCCCAGCCGCGCCCCCCTGGCCCTGCCGGATCTGCCGGCCGGCGTGCCGCCCTTGGGAGACGTGGTATTGTACGCGACGGTGTTTCTTGAGGGCATGGAAGAGCTGGGGGTGCCGGCCAATCCGCACCTGGAGCGGCGGTCCCACCGGGCGGCCCACATGATCGTCGACGGCGTGCTGCGGTTTTTCCACAAGATCCAATACGACCACACCCTGTACCGGCGGCCGGGCCGCCGGGTGCGGCAGCCGTGAAGGAGCAGGGCCCGCGGGGCGAACCTGCCCCCGCCGCAGCACGGTCCGCCCGGCCGCGGGGCGCGGACGGACTGCGGGCGGAAGTGCGGCGCCATGTGGCCGCCACCCTCATGCCAGGTGCCGCCCACCGGCCCCTGCAGCTGGCCGTGAGCCGCATCTACCGCGCCCTCAAAGAAAACGGCCATTGGGAGAGCCCCAATGGCCAGTGGCGCCTGCGGCTGGTGGGGGACAGACTGGTGACCCAGCGCCAAAGCGGCGCCGGATGGGAAACGGTGCTCACCAGCTCCCTGCCGGCCGAGCCCGAGCCGGAAGGCTGATCACCTCCTGCCCAGTAGCCCGGGCGCTGCCTTCCGGTGCTTGCACCCGGCCCTACCACGCCCGGATTTCCTGCCGCATAAACGCGATGTACGCGGCGGCAAAGCAGACGATGGTCAAGGCCAGCAGCGCCGTCAGGTGGGGCCAGATCAAGAGCAGGCTCTGGCCCAAGGGCAGTGGGGCGCCCGCCACCGCGCCCACCACCTGCTCCAAGAGAAGGGGCCCCAGGCTGCGCACCTGGGGGTTGAGCAGCGTCTGCACGGCCTCCTGGTACAAAATCGTCGGCGACAGGCGCCCCAGGTTTGCCTCCCAGGCGGTGTGCCGCAGCACCTGCGCCGGGTCCAACGGGTCGGTGACGGGTGCCACCGCATCCGCGATAAGCCCAAAAAGAAGCCCCGCGAACAGGCTGAAAAACAGCCACAGGGCCAGGGCCGTCAAGGCCGAGGCCACCGTCTGCCGCAGCAGGGTGGAGCAGAGCAGGGCCAAGCTCAGCCAAAAGGCTACGTAGACGATGCTCACCCCGCAAAACGCGGCCAGGCGGAGAAACTCCTCCAGGGTCGGCGCCAAGCCCAACAGCTGCAGGCCCAGCGCGCCCACCAGCACCACCAGAGCCGCCAGCATCAGGCTGATGACGGCCAGGCCGGCCAGGAACTTGCCGTTGATGATCGCGTCCCGGTGGATGGGCTGGCTCACCAGCCGGCTTAAGGTCCCCCGGCTGCGCTCGCCGTTGATGCCGTCAAATCCCAGGGCAATGCCCAACAGGGGCGCCAGGATGGCCACAAAGAAGGTGAAGGGCGGCAGGGAGCCGCTGCCGGTGGTGTAAAGGCGCAGGAACACAAAGGGGTCCAGCTCGCCCGCGGCTGCCAAGGTGTCGCTCAAGGTCTGCGCGGCCACGTACGCGGCGGCGATCCCCGTCACGATGACGAGCCCCGACAGGACCAGGAAGCGCCAGCCGCTGACGTGGTCGGCCAGCTCCTTGCGGTACACGGCCACAAGGCCCGGCGCACCCCAGCCCGGCCGCCCCCGCGCGCCGCTTTCCCCCTCACGCGGGGCGTCGGATCGCGTTGCCGCCACGCTGCTCACCGGCGTCACCTCCCTGGAAGTACCGATGGTAGATGTCGTCGAGCCCGTAGGTGTGCACCGCCAAGCCCACCAGGCCGATCCCGTTCTCCAGCAAGGTCCGGGCCAGCGCGGCCCGCACGTCGCGGCTGCAGCGGACTTGCAGCCGTCCGGCCTCCGGCTCTGTGTCCACGCCGCTGACTCCCTCCACCCGCTGCAGCAGCTCCCGGGCCCGGGCCGTGTCGGCTTTGGCTTCCACCTCCACGTCCACCACCAGGGGCGCGCCGCCCGCCAGCTGCTGGGACAGTTGGCCCACGGATCCGTGGGCGATGAGGCGGCCGCCCACGAAAATTCCTACCCGGTGGCAGATCTGCTGCACCTGGTGCAGCAGGTGGGAGGAAATAAGGATGGTGACCCGCTCTTCCCGGGCCAGGCGGGCGATGAGGTCCAGGATCTCCCGGATGCCCGCGGGGTCAATGCCCAGGGTCGGTTCGTCCAAGATGACGATGCGGGGCGACTTGACCAGCACGTCGGCCAGCCCCAGCCGCTGGCGCATGCCCCGGGAGTAGACCCGCACCGGCCGGTCCGCCGCGTGGGCCAGGCCCACCGTTTCCAGCAGCTCTTGGATGCGTTCCCGGGCCTCGGCCTCGGGCAGGCCGTTGAGCCGGGCGGTGTACAGCAAGTTTTTCCGCCCCGTGAGGTCGTCGTAAAACCCCACGTTTTCGGGCAAGTAGCCCACCGAGGCTTTCACCGCCAGGGCTTCCCGCCACGGGTCCCGGCCCAAGACCCGCGCCGTGCCCGACGTGGGATCGGTCAGCCCCAAGAGCATGAGGATCGTGGTGGTCTTGCCCGCTCCGTTGGGCCCCAGCAGCCCGAAAATCTCACCTTCGTGGATCTGCAGGTCCAGATCCCGCACCGCCCAGTGCTGGCCGTAGCGTTTGCTCAAGCCCCGGGCCTCAATGACGGGCGGCCGCACCTGGCCGTTGACCAACGGCGCCGCGGGAGCTTGGGCGGTCTCCCCCCAGGCGCGGGCGCCGTCGGCGGACGCGGCCGGCGCCTCCGGCGCTGGAGCCGAAGATGGGGATGACGCAAAGGTGTTCATCGTGCCATCGCCCCCTTCAGCGCCGCCCGTACACCCGGAACGTTCCGAAGAGGCCCGCGATCACCACCACCGCCAGGCCGACGCCGACCCAGCCCCACACGGTGGGGGTGCGCACGGCTACCCGGAAGGTGCTGGACGCCATAGTTTCCGGGGAGCGGGCCGAGATGCTCACCGCGTAATCGCCGGCCACCGCCCGCTCGTGGGGGCGCAGCGTCACGGTGACCGTGGCGGTTTCCCCGGGGGCCAGCTGCTCGATGCGGTCGGGCGAGAAGGTCACGGTCCAGTTGGGCGGCGCCGCGCTGGACAGGGTGATGTTGCGCAAGGCCGCGCTGCCCCGGTTTTCCACCACGACGGTGAAGGGGCTGTCCCGGCCCGCGGTGGCGTCCGCATTGAGCCGCCCCGTGGGGGTGGTGAGGCCCATGTCAAAGGTGCCGATGATCTCCGTGGTCAAGGTCAGGCTCGCTTCAAAGCCCGGCGCCAGGGCTCCCACCACGATGGAGTATTCGCCGGCTTCGGCCAGCGGCGACGGGGTGACCCGCACTTCCAGCTGCTGGGTCGCGCCCGCGTTGACCCCAATGCTGGCCACCTGCCGCTGTTCAAAGCGGGGCGTGATCTGTACCCGCCAGCCCGGTGGCGCCTGGGCCAGCAGCTGGAAGGTTTGATCTTCGCCCGTGCGGTTGGCCAAGGTGATGGGGAACTGGAACTCGGCCCCGCTGGGACCTATAAGGCGCGGGTATTGGGTCGTCAGCTCCACCTGGCCCGGCCCCCGGCCCTCGGTGACCCGCAAGCTGAGCTCAAGCCGCTCGGTGCCCGCCCGCAGCACCACGGGGTAGTCGCCGGGCTCCGCGTCGGCCGGGACCGTCACGTCCACGTTCAAGAACGCGCTGCCCGGCCGGTCCCCTTCCCGGGGCGCGACGTAGGCCCGGTGCACTTGGCTTCCCCGAGCCACCAGGCGCACATCCCACTCGGGCGGCGCCTCGACGACGGCCAGTTCAACGGTTTGTCCGGTTTCATCGTAGTTGCGCAGGTTGAGGGAAATGGAGCGGGTTTCGCCGGGCTCCACCGCGATGCCCGGAAACTCGGTGCTCAGCGTGACGGCCGCCCACGCTCCCGGGGCTGCTGCCAGCATGACCAGCGACGCGAGGACGACGGCAACGACGGGGCGACAGCGGCGGCTGCACCCGTTCAGCGGCAAAGAGCGGAAGGTGCAGCCTGCTGGCGCGTTGGCGACACGCATTCTGCACTCCCTCCTGAAGCCGGCAGAGTATGCAGTTGAGCGAAAGATGGGCTTCTGGCAGGCCTGCCACTCTTTAATGTAACATACTGTCTTTGGCCGCGTCCAGAGACCGGTCGCCGGCCCGCCGGCCCCGGACAGACCCGGCCAACCCCTTCGCCTATGTTCATCGGACGACGATGTGCGGAAAAAGGTTCAACGCGGAGGCCGGAGTTCCGGGCGGCGGGGTGCGGGGCCGGGGCAAAGCCCTGTTCTCCGGGAGGCGGTGCCCGTGGACGACCAGCGCATCTCGTGGCCGGTGGGCGATTGGGGTATCCTGTGATCGGGGAGCGGGTCCTTGCAGGCCAGCGGGCCCGTCTCCGGGGAGGTGCGCCCCATCCGGATCGACATCCCGCACAAGGGGCTGGTGGTGCTGGCCGGCCCTGCAGGCAGCGGCAAGTCCACCTTCGCGGCGCGCCATTTCGCGCCGGAGGAGATCATCGCCGCCGACGCCGGCGGCTCTGAGGATGGCGCGGCGATGGCCGGCGAGGCGGTCCAGCGGCTCGAGGAGCGGCTGGCCCGGGGACGCCTGGCGGTGGCCGATGCCAACGCCCTGGCCCAGGCGGTTCGGCGCCAGCTGCTGGCCCTGGCCCGCCGCCATGAGCTGCCCGCCACCCTCATCGTCTTGGCCGCGTCGGTGGAGACGTGCCTAGAGCGCAACGCCGGGCGCCCCCGCCCGCTGCCCAGCCGGGTCATCCGCCGCCAGGCCCGCCAGTTGGCCCGCCTGCTGGAACACTTGGACGACGAGCCCTTCGACCACATCTATGTGCTGCGGGAGCCGGTCCTGCGCAGCGGGGAGTACGCGGTGCGGCGGGTCCCCTTGCCGGTGGAGCGGCCGGAAACCGGCCCCTTCGACATCATCGGCGACGTCCACGGCTGTTTTCTGGAGCTGGTGACCCTGCTGGAACGGCTGGGCTACAGGTGGCGGGGCGACGGCATGGCCCATCCCGCCGGCCGCCAAGCGGTGTTTCTCGGCGACCTGACCGACCGCGGCCCCTACAACGTCAGTACCCTCCTGCTGGTGACGGCCATGGTGCGGGCGGGGACGGCCCTGTATGTCCCGGGCAACCACTGCCGCAAGCTGTACCGGTGGTTTGTGGGTCACCGGGTGCAGCTGCAGCACGGCCTCCAGCGCACGGTGCGGGAGCTGGAGGCGCTGCCGGCGGCGGAACGGCGGGCGGTGGCCCTCCAGTTTTGCCGCCTCTTTGAGGAGGCCCCGCCCTACATGATCTTGGACGAGGGCCGGCTGGTGGTGGCCCACGCGGGTATCAAAGAGGACATGATCGGGCGCATGTCCCGGCGCATCACTAGCTTTTGCCTGTACGGCGACACCACGGGCCAGCGGACGCCGGAGGGGTTCCCGGTGCGGCGGGACTGGGCCCGCCACTACCGGGGCCCGGCGCTGGTGGTGTACGGCCACACCCCCGTGGCCGAGGCCGTCCTGCGCTGGAACACGATCAATATCGATCAAGGATGCGTGTTTGGGGGCCGCCTCACCGCGTTTCGCTATCCCGAGGGGGAAGTGGTGCAGGTGCCGGCCTTGGCGGCGTACGACCCCCGGCCTGCCATCGGCCCCGGGCCGTCCGACGCGCCCCGGGCCGGCCGGGCGGACACGGCGGTGCAGGCGGCACCGGAAGCCGCTGCGGAGGCCCCTCCGCCCCCTCGGGCCGCGGCGCCGGCGGCGGTCCCGACGGGGGAGGCGAACCCGGCTCCGTGTCCGGCGCCGCTTGGGCAGGGCTGATGGTGGGCGCGGTGTGGCTGTGGGCCCGCCGGGAGGCGGACCGGCCCATCTTGGAACACCATCGGGTGCCCGTGGCCGGGCTGCCGGCCGGAACGGGGCCCGTGCGCATCGCCCACTTAACCGACGTGCACGGCCGCTCCCTGGGCGCCCGCCGCTGGCAAGTGCTGCGATGGCTGGTCCGGATCAAGCCGGATCTGGTCGCGGTCACCGGCGACGTCATCGACCGCGGGGCGGATCTGGCGCCGGCGGCCCGCTGGCTGGGGGCCATGGCGGCCCGGTTTCCGGTGGTCGCGGTGTTGGGAAACCACGACCATGCCGCCGGGGTGCCGGTGCGCTCCGTGGTGCGGCGGCTGCAGGCCCATGGTGTGGCGGTGCTGATCAACCAGGCCCGTCCGGTGCGGGTGCGGGGCGTGCCCCTGTGGCTCATCGGCGTGGACGACCCTGCCCTGGGCCGGGCGCGGCTGGCCCGGGCTTTGGCGGGGGTGCGCGGGCCCGGCGTGCGGGTGCTCTTGGCCCACACCGCGGGCGTCTTGGACGAGGCCCAGGCGGCGGGCATCGACGTGTATCTGTGCGGCGACACCCACGGCGGCCAGGTGCGGCTGCCGGGGCTCACGCGCCTCATCGGCTACATGGCTTACCGGATCCGGCATTGGGAGGGCCTGCACCGGTGCGGGCCCACGTGGCTGTACGTCAATCGAGGTCTGGGGACATCGGGGGTACCGGTGCGGTTTCGCTGCCCGCCCGAAGTGGCCGTCTTGGAGCTGGTGCCCCAGGCGGCGGCGCGCCTTGGGAAACCCCACCGCCCACAGGCGCGGCGCCCTGCCCAACATTGCCCCGCGCGAAGTTGAACACCGCCAGGCCGCCTACGGCCAGCACCAAGTAGTACGTCAGCACGCGCCACGCGGCGACCACGATCCCGATCTCGTAATCGGGCACATGGCCCAAGAGGCCCCCGGCCATGCCCAGCTCCAGCCCGCCGCTGCCGCCCGGCGTTGGGATGATGGAACCCAGGAGGTAAATGGGGACCTGTACTGCCACCACATGCCAGTAGGGGGGCCGGGCGCCCAAGCCGGCGGCCAGGGCCGGCACCGTGGAAAACCAGGCGAGGAAATACAGCTGGTACGCCGCCGCGGCCGCCAGGGCCCAGGCGGCGTGGCGGCCGGCCAGAGCCCGCAGGCCTTGGCCCATCTCCGCCACCGCCCTCTCCACGGCCGCCGCCCGGGCCGCGGCTCGCTGCCGATGACCGAACAGGCCCAGCACCCCCCGCGCCAGGGCGCCGATGAGCCGCCGGCCCCGTTCCACATGCCACAACAGCCAGGTCAGGATCATGAGGCCGATGGTGTAGGCCAGGAGCAGCCAGCGCACGATGTCGTTGAGCCGCGGGTCGGCGCTGATGGTGAGGCCAAAGCCAAAGACCAGCGCCATGCCCAGCCACGCGAGGCTTAAGTGGGCGATGAAGCCGCTGCCCATGACCACCGCTGCCGCGTGGCCCGCCGGCAGCCCGGCCCGGAAAAGGGAGAAGATCTGCAGCGGCCCCCCGCCTACGGTGAAGGGTGTGACGGCCGCCAGAAAGTACCCCATCAGGTTCGTTTGGAGGGCGACCCGGGCAGGGATGCGGTAGCCCAGGGCGCGGCCCATGGCCTGCAGCCGCGCCACGTCCGCCACCCAGGCCGCCAGCACCAGGGCCAGCGCGGCCAGCAGCCAGCGCAGGTCAAAGGACTGCAGGGCCCGCCACGATCCCTCCTGCCACGTCCAGCGCAGCACGGCACCCGTGGCCAGGGCCGTTAGCATCAAGGAAACCAGGATCTGCGGCCACAAGGGCCGATGGGATTGCTGCAAGGGTGGGGATCCACTCCTGGTTGCAGTCTACGTGCCGTCGGCAGGGGATTCACCGATGACGTACAGGTACAGCCCGTGGCGTTCGTCGACGGCCGCGGGGCGCCAGCCGGGCACCGGGCGGCGGTGGGACACCACCCGGCTGCCGGGCCGCAGTTCGGTTTCGAACTTGTCCTTGAGCCGGTCCGCGGCGGCTTGGGACAAGTAAAAGGTGACCACGTCGGCGTTGCACAGGTCCACGTCAAAGAAGTTGGCCCGCTCCACCCGGGCGCGGCCGGTGAGGCCGCCCAGGCGGATGCGCCAGCGGCACAACGCGGCGCGGAGGGGATCAATTTCGATGCCCACCGCCTGCGCGCCGAATTCCCGGGCCGCGGTGATGATGATGCGGCCGTCGCCGGCGCCTAGATCATACAGGGTTTCGCCGGGTGCGAGCTGGGCCATCTGGAGCATGGCCCGCACCCGGGCCATGCTGGTGGGACTCCAGGCGCCGCCGACGAAAGCCGGCAGCACGATGGAAAGAAAAATCACGCCACCGCCGATGGAGAGCAGCCAGTACGCCGTCGACATGCCCGTCCCCCTGCCAAACGGCTTCCGGCGGTTATTCCACGATCACCCGGCCAACTCCTCTAGGCCAAGGCTGCCACGGCTGCGGCAGCAATTGCTATCGTGGGCGCCGCAGGGGCGGGCGCGCCGGGGCCCGAAGGGAGCCCCATGCGGCGCAAGTTCTTGATGTGGGTTTCGCTGGCGGTGGGCCTCTGGGCGGGCTCCTGGGCCGGCGCTTGGATGGCCCCTTGGGCCCATGGCGGCGCGGCTTTTTGGATGGCGCCGGGCAGCTCGGCGGCCTGGGCGGCTTCGGCCAGCGCGCGCCCGGAGCATCCGCTCCTTCTGGCGGGTACCGCCGCCGAAGCCGGCTGGGGGCAACAGTTGCACCAGGAGCTGCTCGCGGGCGCCGGGCCGGGCCCGGCGGTGGAGGACGCGCGTGCGCAGGCCATCTTCGCGCGCGTGGCGGCCGTGGCCGGGGCCGTGCGGGACAACATCCCCTACACATTAACGGTGCTGGAGGGCGAGGAACCGGCGGCCTTTGCCCTGCCGGGCGGGTTTGTGTATGTGACCACGGGGCTGGTCGAGGCGCTGGACGACGGGCAGCTGGCGGGGGTGCTGGCCCACGAGCTGGTGCACACCGTTTACAGCCATTCCTTGCTGCAGCTCTCCGTGGTGGCCAGTCTCGAACAGCTGGGCGCCACCCTGGCCGCCGGCAGCGACGACACCGTCGCGTTGCTGGCGGATATCGGCACCCTGCTGTTGTCCTTGGGGTACAGCCGCAGCCAGGAGGCGGAGGCGGACCGGGTCGGCCAGCAGTGGGCCGCGGCGGCCGGCTTCCACCCGCTGGGGCTGGCCCAAGCCTTGCGGGTCCTCGACGGCGAGGCCGCCGGCGGGCGGTGGCTGGCCTACTTGTCCACGCACCCGCCCACCCGCCAACGCATCGCCGCCCTGGAGGGGGCCGCCGCGGCCGAGGCGGCCGCGCCCGGCGGCACTGGGGCACCCGCGGGACGGCCGGCCCCCGCCGCCGCGGGCAGCCGGTGGATCGCCTTGCTCACGCTGCTGGCCGCGGCGTTGGTGCAAGGGCTGCTGCTGGGCAGCTGACGGCCGGGACCCGACCCGAGAGGAGGCCCCGGGCGCCTGGTCGAAACAGGCGGTGAATTCCCAGCGGTTTCCGGAAACACGGAGGTGTCCTATCTTGGCGCAACGCGAGATCGTCCAAACCCATCGGGCCCCCAAGGCCGTGGGCCCTTATTCTCAAGCCGTGAAGGCCGGGGGTTTGTCTTTGTCTCGGGGCAGATTCCCCTGGATCCCGACAGCGGCCAGCTGGTGCAGGGCGACATCGTCGCGCAGACGGAGCGGGTGCTGCAAAACTTGCAGGCGGTCCTGGAGGCCGCCGGGGCTTCCATGGCCCAGGTGGTGCGGGCCACGGTGTACCTCAAGGACATGAACGACTTTGCGGTGGTCAACGAAATCTACGCCCGCTACTTCCCGTCGGAGCCGCCGGCCCGCGTCGCGGTGGAAGTCAGCCGCCTGCCCAAGGACGTGCTGGTGGAGATGGACGCCATCGCGTTCACGGGGTAGGCTGGGCTGCGTTCTCTGGCCCCGCGGGCTTACCCGGGAAACATGTCCTGCCCGGCGCCGGCCCCGTCGTACGCTGCCGGCGCGGCCGCCGCCGGGCCCATGGGGCTGCCGGTGTGGGGCTGCAGGGCCCTGAGGCCTTCGGCGTAAGGGAGTCCCGCCCCGCGGCCGTACAGGCGGGCCCACAGCCGGGCCGCGGCCTGCTGAAGCCGGACGCGGTGGAGCGGGCCTGATCCCTGGGCCAGCGCCGCCAGCTTGGCCGCCAGCACCGGCCCGATGTCCAAAACGACGTTGGGCCGCCGGGTGGCAAAGGTCAGCACCTGGGCCCCGGGCACCGCGCCGGCCAGGACCAGGTCCAGCACCGCATGGCCCACCAGCCCGTGGGCGGGATGGTACCAGAGCCGCACGGGAAAGTCCGGGTCAAAGGTCAGCACCAGTTCCGGCTGCACGTCCCACCACAGCTGCTTGAGGGCCCGCTGGACCGCCGGAGAGTAGGTCTGGTCGCTGGGCAGCTCTTCGGGCAGCAGCGCATGCGGCGTCGCCAGCCGGCTCCAGGTCGGGTCGGCGGGCACCGGCCCTGGGCCGGCAATGGTGAGGTCGCTGCCGGCTTGGGCCAGCAGGCGCAAGGTGCCGCCCAGGAGAAACTCCAGGTCCTCCCAACGCCCGGTGGCCACCAGCACCCGGCGGCCTTGGCGCAGCAGGCGGTTGCCCCGGGCCAGCGCCAGTTGGGGCTGTTCGGGCCGCAGGCGCCCCTCGGCCAGCCGGTAGGCGGCCCAGCCCGTGGCCGCCACGGCGCCCGCCGCCACCAGTACCCGCTGCAGCCTGCTTCGGGCCATGGGTCCTGCGCCTCCCGGTCGTTGCTGGCCAATAGTATCCCTGCCTGGGGCGGACCTCATTCCGAGCGGCCGCGCGGGGGCGCTGGCACCCGCGCCGGGTCCCGGGCCCTTGGGGATTGACGGTTTCCATGGCAGCGCGTAGACTACAATTAAACGATTGCTTAAGCGGTGTCTCGATGAGAAGGGTGACGATCATGGCGGAAGCGCCGAGCCGGGCGCGCGCCGACTGCTGCGACACCTTCGATCCGTCGTCGTCGGCGGCCCGGGACGCCCTGCGGGACCGGCTGCTGGATGTGGCGGGGCTGTCGGAGCTGTTCAAAGTGCTGGGCGATGAGACCCGGACCCGGATCTTGTACCTGCTGTCGCTCAAGGAGCTGTGCGTGTGCGACATCGCCGACGTGCTGGAGATGAGCCTGCCGGCGGTGTCCCACCACTTGCGGCTGCTCCGGGCCCACCGCCTGGTCAAGTACCGGCGGGAGGGCAAGCAGGTTTACTACTCCTTGGACGACGACCACATCGTCGGGCTGATTTCCCTGGCCCAGGCCCACTTCGCCGAGGAAAGGTAGGTGCGCCGCCGTGGCGGCCGCGAAGGAGCGGAAATACATCCTCCAAGGCCTCGATTGCGCCGCCTGCGCGGCCAAGATCGAGGCCGCGGTGGCGCGGGAAACCGGCTTGACCGGCGTCGGCGTCGACTTTGCCACCCGCTCCATGTACCTGCCGCCCGAGCACGCCGCGGCGGTGCAGCAGATCATCGACCGCATCGAACCCGGAGTAAGGCTGGTGGAGGCTGCGAGCTGGTCCGCGCCGGCGGGCGGCGGCTCCGGGGCTGCCCCTTCCTTAGAGCGGCCTGGGGCGCACCATGTCCATGCTGCGGACGGCGGGCTTGGCCGTGGCGGGCACCCTGACGCCGGCGCGGAGATGGGCAGGCGGCGGCTGGCCGAGGTGGCCGCCGCAGCGGTGCTGATGGCGGTGGGCAGCGTCTTTCACGAGCCCCTGCACCAGACGCCGGGGTCTTTCGCCGAGTACTTGGTGTTCCTGACCGCCTACTGGCTGGTGGGGCGCCGCGTCGTGGGGGCGGCGGTGGGCAACGCTCGCCGGGGGCAGTTTTTCGATGAAAACTTTCTCATGACCGTCGCCACCTTGGGCGCGATGCTCATCCACCAGCTCCCCGAAGCCGTGGGCGTCATGCTGTTCTACTCGGTGGGCGAGGCGGTCCAGGACGCGGCCGTGGGCCGCTCCCGGCGCTCCATCCAGGCCCTGCTGGACGTGCGGCCCGACGTGGCGCACGTGGAACGGGATGGCCAGCTGCACCGGGTTTCCCCGGAAGACGTGCAGGTGGGTGAAACCGTGGTGGTGCGGCCGGGCGAGCGGATTCCCCTGGACGGCCAGGTGCTGGCCGGGGAAGGGTGGGTGGACACCGCCGCCCTCACAGGGGAGCCGGTGCCCCGCCGGGCGGCGCCGGGGACGCCGGTGCTGGCCGGCATGGTCAACACCGACGGGGTGCTGGCCATCCGGGTGACCAAGCCCGCCGGCCAATCGTCGGCGGCCAAGATCCTCGAGCTGGTGGAGCGGGCCGCGGCCCGCAAAGCCCCCACGGAGAAGTTCATCACCACCTTCGCCCGCTACTACACCCCCGCGGTGGTGGGCGCCGCGGCCGCGGTCGCCGTCCTGCCGCCCCTTTTGGTGCCGGGCGCGCACTTTTCCGACTGGATATACCGGGCCTTGGTGCTGCTGGTCATCTCGTGCCCGTGCGCCCTGGTGCTGTCCATTCCCTTGGGATACTTCGGCGGCATCGGCGGGGCCTCGCGCCGGGGCATCCTGGTCAAGGGCGCCAATTACCTGGATGCCTTGGCCAAGCTTCACACGGTGGCCCTGGACAAGACCGGCACCTTGACCCAGGGGGTCTTCCGGGTCCAGCGGGTGACGGCCTTGGCTGGGGCGTCGCCGGAAACGGTGCTGGACTACGCTGCCCACGCGGAGCACTACTCCCGCCATCCCATCGCTGCCTCCATCCGGGAAGCCTACGGCCGGGAAACCGACGCCGCCCGCATCGGCCGCGTGGTGGAAGTGGCCGGCCACGGCGTCATCGCGGAGGTGGACGGCCGGCGGGTGACGGCGGGCAACGACCGGCTGCTGCACCGGGAAGGCATCCCCCACGACGACTGCCGCGCCGACGGCACGGTGGTCAACGTGGCCGTGGACGGCCGGCTCATCGGCCGCCTGCACATCGGCGACCAGCTCAAGCCCGACGCGGCCGGCACCATCCGGTCCCTCAAGGGGCTGGGCGTGGCCCGGACGGTGATGCTGACGGGCGACAGCGAAGCCGCGGCCCGGCCCGTGGCGGCCGCGGTGGGCGTCGACCACGTGTACGCGGGGCTCTTGCCCGAAGAGAAGGTGCAGATCCTGGAGGGGCTGGCCGGCGAGGCCCACGCCGCGGGAGGCAAAGTGGCCTTCGTGGGCGACGGCATCAACGACGCCCCGGTCCTGACCCGGGCGGACGTGGGGATCGCCATGGGCGCGCTGGGCTCCGACGCGGCCATCGAAGCGGCCGACGTGGTCATCATGGACGATCAGCCGTCGCGGGTCGCCGAGGCCGTGGCCATCGCCCGCCGCACCCGCCGCATCGTGGGCCAGAACATCGCCTTTAGCCTCGCGGTCAAGGCGCTGTTCATCGCCTTGGGCGCCTTGGGCGTCGCCACCATGTGGGAAGCGGTCTTCGCTGACGTGGGGGTTTCCCTCATCGCTCTCCTCAACGCGACGCGAGCCCTCCGGACTTAGCCGGAGGGCTCGCCGTTCATGGCTTGCTGTGGGCCGGGCCCGGCGGTGCCGAGGCCGCCCGTGGCCGGGATAGCCGGCCGGGATCGCCTGCCGGGGGTCCGGGGCGGGCTAGCACGTGCTGTGCCCGCAGTTGCGGCAGTAGCCGCAGCCTTCGGCCTTGATAAAGGAGAAAGAGCCGCAGGCCGGGCACAGGTCCGCTCCGGGCAAGGCCGGGGCGCCGTTTTCGGCCGGATGGGCGTAGGACGCCGGGTCGGCGGGGGGAGCCGGGTTGCCCGCACCCGCCCATGGCGCGCCGGCCGGCGCTTCCCGGGCGGCCGCGTTTTCCTGCACCGCGTCGCTGGCCGGCCGGTCGCCCACCTTGCGGTGCAAGTAGCGCTCCAGGGCCTTGGCCAGGGCGTCGGGCAGCGACAGCACCTTGTTGGGTCCAAAGCCGAAGGGCTGGGCGCCGCCGATGCCCCGCAGCTGCTCCACCACCAGGGCCAGCTTCTTGGTGTTGGGCACCGGGCTGGGGGTGCGCAGGTAGAGCGAGATCAAGCGGCCCATGGCCTCGGAGTCCGCGGTCACGTCCATGCCGCCCTTGCCCAGGACGATGATGGTCTCAAAGGGTTCGCCGTCCTTTTCGTTGACGGTGATGCGGGCGGTGCCCACCATGGTCTTCTGGCGGAAGGTGTAGCCCGCCACCTCTTCGGGCACTTCGCCGATGGTTTGGGACGCATCCCGCATGGCGGCCATGGTGCCGTTGCCGTTGACGGGGGCGCCCGTCGCGCCGGCCGGTACGGCACCGGCCGCGGCCGTCGCGGCCTGGGCTGCTGCCTCGGCCTCTTCCTTGCGGGACAGCACCTGCTCGTCCCGGGACTTGTCCCGGTAGATGGTCACGCCCTTGCACCCCAGCTGGCGGGCCAGGGCATACAGCTCCTCCACCTGCTCCACGGTCCAGTCCGCGGGGCAGTTGGTGGTCTTGCTGATGCTGGAGTCGACCCAGCGCTGGATGGCCGCCTGCACCCGCACGTGCTCCTCAGGCGTCAGGTCCAGGGCCGTCACGAAGTAATCGGGCAAGTTCTCCAGCTTGGGCTCCACTTCAGGATGCGCGTCGAACCATTCCTGTACGATGGCTTCATTGACTTCCTTCCGGCCCAGCCGGCCCGTGCGCCAGTACGTCCACTGGTAGTAGGGTTCGATGCCCGTGGAGGTGCCCACCATGGTGCCCGTGGTGCCCGTGGGCGCCTGGGTGAGCAGCGTCGCGTTGCGGATGCCCTTCTCCCGCACCGCTGCCCGCACTTCCTCGGGCATGCCCTGCATGAAGCCCGACTGGAGGAACTTCTCCGCATCGAACATGGGGAAAGCGCCCTTCTCCTGCGCCAGCTCCACGGAGCCCAGGTACGCCTCCACCGCGATGGTGCGGTACACCTGGTCGATCATTTCCAGCGACTCGGGCGAACCGTAGCGCAGGCCCAGCTTGATGAGCATCTCCGCCAGGCCCATGGTGCCCATGCCGATGCGGCGCTCGGCCTTTTGCACCCGCTCGTTTTCCTCAAAGAAATAGGGCGTGATGTCGATGACGTTGTCCAGGAAACGCACGCCCAGCCGCGCCGCCTTCTTGAGGTCGTCCCATAGGACCTGGCCGTTTTCCACGAAGCGGCTGAGGTTGATGTGGCCCAGGTTGCACACGCCCCAGGCGGGGAGGAACTGCTCGCCGCACGGGTTGGTGGCGATGAGCTCGTGGAAATACCACGTGTTGGACATGCGGTTGGAGTAGTCCATGCGCACGATGCCCGGCTCCGCCGAAGCCCACGCGGATTCCACGATCATGCGCCAAAGGTCCCGGGCCCGGACGGTCTGGTACACCTTGATGGGATAGCCCTTCTCCTGCCACCGGCGCAGGTTGCCGTCCCATTCCTGGTCGTAGATCTCCTGGCCCACGGCTTCGTAGTCGGGGAAGACCAGGTCCCAGTCCTCGTCGTTGTCCAGGGCCCGCTCAAAGTCGTCGGTGAGGCCCACGGACACGTTGGCGTTGGTGAGGACGCCAAAGTCCCGCTTGGCGTTGATGAACTCGATGATGTCCGGGTGCCAGACGTTGAGGATGAGCATGAGCGCGCCCCGGCGGGAGCCGCCCTGCTCCACCAGCCCCGTCGCGGTGGAAAACAGCTGGCCCCAGCTGACGGAACCCGAGCTCTTGCCGTTGACCCCCTGCACGTACGCGAGGCGCGGCCGCAGGGTGGACAAGTTGATCCCGACGCCGCCGCCCCGGGCCATGATCTCCACCATGTTGCGCAAGGTGTCCATGATGGCCCGGCGGCTGTCGTTGCCGTGGGACGGGTCATCGGGCCGGATGGGGATCACGTAGCAATTGTAGGCCGTCAGGTTTTGGCCGGTGCCCAGCATCGCGTTGATGCGCCCGCCGGGGACGAAGCGCCAATCCTGCAGCAGCCAGCGAAACTCCTTTTCCAGCTCCTTGCGCCGCTCTTTAGGCTCCACCTGGACGATGGCCCGGGCCATGCGGTCCCACATGTCCTCGGGGCGGGTTTCCAGGGGCCGGTCGATGCGGGCGCGCTTCTGGGTAAACAGCTCGCCCGAGCGGAGCCGCACCGTGATGTCGTCGCCGTCCACCGCCACAACTTCCCCGGCTTCCTTTTGGGGATACTTGGGATGCTCCCGGGTGAGCACCACCACCGTGTCGCCGACGGTGATGTCGGCGCGGGAGCCTTTGCGGGCGTAGCGGTCAAGGAAGATGAGTTCCTGCAGCTCGCTCCAGCGGTAGCGCCGCTGACGGCCGTCTTGCGCCGGGACTGTCCGGCTCGCTTCCTGGGCCATCCCTGAGCCTCCTGCCTTGAGACGAGGAACGCGTCGGCCCGTGGACCGATGCGAGCCCCTTGGTTTTCTGAAGGACCACTATATCTTGTGGCTCGAACATTATAGCGCACAAAATGTAGGAGGTCGAGGGGACAATGGAGGATGGAGGGGGCAAATGGGCGCGCTAGCGGGGATGTCCGGGGGCGAACAGCCGGACATCCCGCCGCGCTCGCGCCCAGACGGGGATTTTCGCCAGGAATTGCGTTTAGCTGGGCGTTCGCGTCGACCCGGCTTCCTGTCGCGGCCGGAACGTGTAGCAGCAGGTTTCCTTGGACACGCGGGCCGGCGTGTGGCCGATCTCCCCGATTTCCTCGTCGTGCTTGCTGATGCGGGCCAGGGCGTCGTCGCTGATGACGAGGATAGCTTCGGCGCTGCACAGGTTGCCTTCGTCCCAGTAGCTGCAGTTGCTGACGGTGCAGCGGACTTCGGGCACCGGGTTCACCTCCTGTTGGCCGGACCGCAGGGGCCGGCAGGCGTAGGTTGCCCGCCGCGGCGGGGCGCGATACGGGCAGGGAATGGGCGGCCCGCAGGGAATACGCGGAGCAGGATTCGAGGAGGAAGCGCCAATGGATGAGACCAAGAAGAAGGGGCCGGGCGCGCCTGGGGACTACCCGGCCATGGATTTCCGGCCCATCGCCGACAAGATCGTGGGGACGTGCCTGGGCATCCGCCCGGGCGAGGTGGTGCAGATCGGGGGCGGCATCCACAACTTCGCCTTTGTGGGGGCCTTGGCGGCCGCGGTCCGGCGGGCGGGCGCCTTTGCCGAGCTCAACGTAACGTCCGATGATCTGCAGCTGGAAACCTTGACCACGGTGCCGGTGGAGTACTTGCAGATGGTGCCCCGCCACCGCCTCAAGTGGCTGGATGATGTGGACGCGATGATCGTCACCGACGCGGTGGCCGACCCCCGCCGGGCGGCGGCGGTGCCCCAAGACCGGCTGCGGGCGGCCCAGGCCGCGGCCGAGGCGGTGCAGCGCCACATCCTGGAGCGGGGCGTGCGCTGGCTGTACGTGCCTTTTCCGACGCCTGCGGCCCGGGCGGGCCTGCCCATTACCTTTCACAACCTTTGGTCCATGTTCTGGCGGGCCGTGGACGTGGACTACGAGGCCCTGCAGCAGGAGGCCGCGGCCCTGGCGGCGGCCCTGGAGGCCGCCCGCGACATCCGGCTCGTCTCCGACAACGGCACCGACCTGACCCTCAGCCTCGGCGACCGCCCTGTGCTGGTGGACGACGGGGTCATGTCCGAAGCCGACATGGCCCAGGGCGACGCGGCCATCAACCTGCCCGCGGGCGAAGTCTTTGTCGCGCCGGTGGAGGCGTCCATCCACGGGCGGCTGGTGGTGGACTTTGCCTTCCGCAACGGCCGGGCCATGCGGGGTGTGGAGCTGACCGTGGAAAAGGGCCGCGTCCACGTGGTGGAAGGCCCCCAGCCCGGCGGCTGCGCTTTCCGGGAGGCGCTGGCCCTGGGCTTGGGCGACGCCGATGTCATCGGCGAGCTGGGCATCGGCCTCAACCCGGGCGTGGACCGGTTTTGCGGGTACGGGCCCACCGACGAGAAGCGGCGGGGGACGGTCCATTTGGGCCTTGGGGAAAACCGCTATTTCGGCGGCGCCAACGCGGCCGACGTGCACTGGGACGTGTTTGTGGAGCGGCCCACGCTGCTGGTGGACGGCCGGGCCGTCATCGAAGCCGGCGCCTTGCGCCTGTAAGGCGCCCTGCACTGCACAAAGAAGCGGCAGCCGGACAAGAAAACGGGCACCCGTCAGGGTGCCCGGCGGTTGTCCGTGTTCGCGTGAACGCGGCCGGCTCGCGCCTCAGTTCTCGACGATGAGCGTGCCGACCATGCCCAGGGCCTCGTGGCCGGGCTCCACGCAGACGGTGCGGAAGTTGCCGGCCCGGTCCACGGAGAACTCGTAGGTCGCGGTCTGGCGAGGCTGCACCTTGGGCGACACCAGGTTCAGCTCCGGCACCGTCCAGTCGTGGGCCACCGTGCCCGTGTTCTCCAGGACCAGGCGGACCCGCTCGCCCCGCTTCACGGTGATCTCCTGGGGCTCAAAGCTGAAGTCGCTGAGCACGACCTTGATCTCCCGCACCTGGCCGCTGGCCCCGCTGCTGCCGGTCTGCTGCCGGGGAGCCTGCGACTGCGGCTGGCTGCTGCCCCCGCCTCCGCCGCAGGCGGCCAACAGGACGGCCAGCACCAGCAAAGCCGCCACCGCACCCCACGCGCGCCGCTTCGGCATGCCAAAAACCCCTTTCGTCCGGAAAAAGTTGTCCAGATCCACACCAGAGTCTATAAGCTGCCGGGGGCAGGGTCAAGGGACAGATGTCCCTTTCCCGCCCACAGGGTGCCAGAAGATTGACAAAAAAGGGCGGCGTAGATTAAGGTGGTATTGCCTCGGACCACGACCCGCCCGTCCCGGCGAGGACCGACAGGTGTGGAGGGAAAGCTTGTGCCGCCACCGGTTTCGCAGCCTGCAACCCGCCCCAAAGTTTACGTTGCCCGCCGCATCCCCGAGGAAGCCTTGCAAATCTTGGAAGCCCACTGCGACTGTCGCGTCTTTGCGCACGAGGACACCCCCGTGCCCCGGGAGACCTTGCTGCAGGAGCTGGGCGGCGCCGACGGCGCCTTCGTTCTCTTGACTGAGCGCATTGACGACGAGCTGCTGGCGGCGGCGCCGCGGCTCAAGATCGTGGCCAACATGGCCGTCGGCTACGACAACATCGACGTGGAGGCGTGCACGAGGCGGGGCGTGCTGGTCACCAACACACCCGGGGTTCTCACCGAGACGACCGCGGACTTGACGTGGGCGCTGCTCATGGCCACCGCCCGCCGGCTGGTGGAGGCCCAAAAGGTCATCGAGCGGGGCCAATGGCGCACGTGGTCGCCCATGTTCCTGACCGGCCAGGACGTGTACGGCCGCACCCTGGGCATCATCGGCGCGGGCCGCATCGGCGGCGCGGTGGCCCGGCGGGCCAGGGGGTTTGCCATGACCATCCTCTATCACAACCGCCGCCGGCGCCCAGACCTGGAAGCCGAAACGGGCGCCCGCTACGTGGGTTTCCATGAGCTGTTGGAGCAGTCGGACTTCGTGGTGACGCTGGTGCCCCTCACGGCCGAAACCCACCATCTGATCAACGAAGATGCGCTGCGGCGCATGAAGCCCAACGCGATTCTGATCAACGCGGCCCGGGGTCCGGTGGTGGACGAAAAGGCCCTCTACAAAGCCCTGACCGAGGGCTGGATCTGGGCCGCCGGCCTGGACGTGTGGGAAAAGGAGCCCATCGGCCCCGACCACCCCCTCCTGGGGCTGCCCAACGTGGTGGCCCTGCCCCACATCGGCTCCGCCAGCATCGCGACCCGCACCCGCATGGCCGTGGTGGCGGCGGAAAACTTGGTGGCCGGGGTGACGGGCCGGCGGCCGCCCAACCTGGTGAACCCGGAAGCGTGGGAGCGCCGCCGGGGCGCCGAAGGGGGCGGGGGCCAGGTTGGATGACCGGTGGGAGGAGCTCCCCGTCCGCCATTTTCGCATCGCGGAAGCCAACGCCATGGTGCCGACCCTGGCCCGGCTCTTGGAGCGGCTGCAGGCCCTCTTGGAAGAAGCCCGGGCCCGTCACCGGGAGCTGGCCCTCATCAAGGCAGTGGGCTACGGCCAGGACGGCAACTTGATCATGGCCGCGGATCATCGGGAAGCCAAGCGCCGCCTGCGGGCCGCCGTGCAGGAAGCCAACGAGATCATCGACAGCATCCAGCGGGCCGGCTGCCAGCTGAAAAGCGTCGAGCTGGGCCTGGTGGACTTTCCGGCCGTCATCAACGGGCAGGAGGTCCTCCTCTGCTGGCGCCTGGGCGAGCCCGAGATCATGTATTACCATTCATGGGAAGACGGGTACGCGGGGCGGCGCCGCCTGCGGCCCGCAGACGACGACACCCCGCCGCCGTCCTCGCCGTTCCCGCGGCCGTCGCCGCCCGCGGCCTAGCGCGGTGTTTGCGGTGCGGATCCCGCTCCCTGCGCCGTGCCCCGGCCCCTGCGCCGTACCGCGCCGGGCCCGGCGGCGCGCTGGGGTCGGCCCAACACCGCGCCCGGGCCGAGCGCCGCCCCCCCGGGCCCAGCACCGTCCCCGGGCCCAGCGCCGGCCTTGGACCGAACCATGGCCGTCAGACGGCGATCCCGTGCCCCCGGATGAGGGCCATGACTTCGGCCCGGGTCTTCTCGTCGGTGCGGCAAAGCCCTCGCACCGCGGAGGTCACCGTCTTCGCGCCCGGTTTCTGAATGCCCCGCATGCTCATGCACAAGTGCTCCGCTTCGATGACCACCGCCACGCCCAGCGGCTTTAGGTGTTCCATCAGGGTGTCCGCGATCTGCGCGGTCATCCGTTCCTGCATCTGCAGGCGCCGGGCAAAGGCCTCCACCACCCGGGCCAGCTTGCTCAAGCCCGTGACGCGGCCGTCCCGGGGGATGTAGGCGATGTGGGCCTTGCCGAAAAAGGGCAATAGGTGGTGTTCGCACAGGGAGAAAAAGGGAATGTCCCGCACCAGCACCAGCTCGTCGTGATCCTCTTGAAAATGCACCTGCAGGTGGCGCTGGACGTCGTCCCGCATGCCGGCGCACAGTTCCGCGTAGGCCGCGGCCACGCGCCGGGGCGTGTCGATGAGCCCTTCCCGCTGGGGATCCTCGCCGATGGCTTCCAGGATCATGCGGACGGCGGCTTCGATTTTCGCCGTGTCGACGGGGGGGACGTGGGTTTCTATGTGTTGGGCCATGCCACGAAAAGCCTCCTTCTTGACGCCGCCTGCGCGGCCTGGGGTTATTGTACCGTCGGCAGCCCGGCCTGTCCAATAAGGGCGCCGGACAGGGCGCCGGACAGGCCGCCGGCCCCTTTGTCGAACCCGGCAGGGCGGTTTTCCCGCCGCGTCTGACGCGCCGCGAACCTGGGAGAAATCGCCTGAAAGTCTTGTCCGGCCCCATATCCTGATCGACAGACCCGTCCACCCCCGTGAGCTATAGTCGGTGTTGCGGCTCTTTCCCAAGGAAGGCAACCCCGTATGCGGACGGACAAGGAGGGACGGCCGGATGATCGACAAGGCGCCGATGGCACTGGCCCAGGGGGGAGTCGCATGGTCGCGGCCGCGGGACGGAGGGACGGGGGCGCGGGTGCGGCGGTCGCCGTCCACGCCCGGGAGCGGAATGGCCAAGGCAGCCCTGGGCCCCGCCCTGGCCCGGGCGGCGGCCGCCGCCGGCGTGTGGGGGCTGCCCGCCCTGCTGGGGGTTGTCATGGGCCGGGCGGCGGTCTTTGGCGTCCTGTTGCCCTTTGGTACTGCCTTTTGCGCGGCTCTCGCGGCCCAGAGGCGGGCCCGGCGGGCCCTGGCCGCGGCCTTGGGCGCGGCCGCAGGCGGGTGGACCAGCCTGGCCCCCATGGCCCCCGGTGCCGGGCCGCTCCTCGCCGCGGCCCTGTTGCCTTGGGTCGGCTTGGCGGCCGCCTCGGCCCTGGCCCGGCGCCCCGGCGCCTCGCCTTGGCTGGCCGCCGCCGGTGCCGGCTTGGCGGCGGCGGCGGTGCGCCTTGGCCTCGCGTGGAGCATGACGGGCGATCTCTTCGCCGCGGGCGCCACGGGTGCCGCGGAGCTGGCGGCGGCCTTGGTGCTGGTGCCCGCCGCCGGGCTCGCCGGCCTGCGCCCCGCGGCCCTCAGCCAGGGACAGGTGGTCTCCCTCCTGGCCCTGGCCGGGTTGACCACCTTGGGCCTGCACGGCGCGGCGTGGCAAGGCATGGCCCTGGCGCCCTTTGTGGCCCGGGCCTTGCTGCTGGCCGTGGCGGCGGTGGGCGGACCGGGCTTTGGGGCGGCCGCCGGCGCGGGCTTGGGCCTCGTCGCGTTCTTGGCCGTCGTGCCCGGGCCGGCGCCGGCCCGGCTGCCGTGGGAGGCCGCGGTGCTGCCGCCCGCGGGGCTGCTGGCGGGGCTGGGCGCTTTGTTGGGCCCTGGGGCGGGCAAGCCGGCGGCCGCCTTTGGCCTGCTCTTGGCCCACGGCCTGCTGGCACCCTTGGCGGCCAGCGGCGCGGAGATCGGCCACGCCCTGCTCCACTGCCTGGCCGCGGCCGGCTTCCTCATGGTGTTGCCCGCGCCCCTCTTGCGGGCCGTGGCCGCCCGGCTCCCGGGGACGCCCGAGCGGGAGCGCCGGGACCGGGTCCGCCACCACGAGGCCCGGGCCCAAGCCCAACAGCAGCTGCAGCGGGTGGCGGCCATTCTTGAAGAGCTGGGCCACACCTTCGCGGCCCCGCCCGCCGCGGGGGCGGGCGAGGAGGCCCCCTTTGAGCGGTTCGTGGCCCGGGTGTGCCACGAAGTGTGCGGCGGCTGTTCCCGCCATGCCCACTGCTGGGAGCGCCACATGTTCCAGACGTACCGGGATCTCATGGCCACGGCCGCGGCCGCGAGTCCCGACGGGCCGCTGCGGGCGCAAGATCTGGCCGAGGGGCTGCGGCAGCGCTGCATCCAGCCGCCCCACCTGCTCAAGGGGCTGGGGCGGATCTTCGATTCCATGCGGGTCGAAGCCTACTGGCGCCACCGGCTGGAGGAATCCCGGGAACTGGTGCCCCGGCAGCTGGCGGGCATGGCCGCCATCATCGCCGGCGTGGCGGAGCAGATGGAGCGCGCCGGCGCGCCCGCTGCCGGGGGCAGGCCCGGGGCCGGCAGTCCGCCGGGCTGGGCGCCCCGCTTTGATGTGGACGTGAGCGTCGTACAGGCGCCCCAGGCCGACTCCGCGGTGTCCGGCGACTGTTTCCGGCGGGTGGATCTGGGCCCCGACCAGGTGGCCTTCATCCTCAGTGACGGCATGGGGACCGGGCCCCGGGCCGCCGCGGAAAGCCAGGCCGCGGTGGCCATGCTGCAGCGGTTTCTGGAAGCCGGTTTCGACCTGGACTTCGCGGTGCGCACCATCAACACGGTGCTGCTGCTGCGCTCCCCTGAGGAAACCTACGCCACCTTGGACGCATGCGTGGTGGACTTGGCCGAGGGGACGGCGCGGATGCTCAAGGTTGGCGCCCCGCCCAGCTTTGTGTGCCGCGGCGGCGAAGACGGCGGCGCCGTGGACGTGGTGCGGGCGTCCAGCCTTCCTGTGGGGATTCTCAGCCGCGTGGAAACCCGCATCGTCACCCGCCGCCTGCAGCCAGGCGACGTGGTGGTCATGGTCACCGACGGCGTACTGGAGGCGTGCCAGCTCAAAGGGGACCGGGAGGAGGCCTTGCGCCGCACCTTGGAGCGGGTGGCGCCCGCCGACGCCCACGGGGCTGTGGACACCGTCTTTGCCCGGCTGCGCCAGCGCACCGGCCCGGCGTTCCCCGATGACGTCACCATCGTGGCCTTCCAGCTCACGGAGCGGGGCCCGCGGGCGAGGCGACGGGCGCACCGGCCGCCTGCAGGGCGCGGTTGGCCAGCATCACGGGCGTCTGCAGTGCCATGAGCCCGCCGGTGACGAGCATGAGATGCTCCACGGGCATGGAATCCGCCAGGGGGCCGTAGATCAGCATCGACAGGGGCATGAGGGAGCTGAACACCATGGTGTTGACCCCAAAGATGCGCCCCAAAAACGCGTCCTCCACCCGCTGCTGCAGCAGCACCATGGCGGTGGTGTTGTACAGGGGAAACACAAGACCGATCACGGCCATGGTGGCCACGTAAAGGGGAAAGGGCGGCGCGAGGCCGAAGAGGATGCCGCCTACGCCAAAGGTGAAATTGGCCAGGGCCATGCTGTGCAGCTTGTTGCGAAACCCGCCCCACGAGGCCATGAGCAGGCCGCCCAGCACCATCCCCAAGGACCAGCCCATCTCGATGGCCGACAGGCGCCACACTTCGTCGCCGTAGGTGCGGGCCACCTGCAGGGGCGACAGGAAGGCCTGGGGGCCCACCAGCACGTGGACAACGCAGCTGAAAAGGAAGAAGGCCTTGAGGTATCCGTGGCGGCGGATGTACGCCAGGCCCTCCAGCAGGTCGGTGAAATACCCCGCGGGCTGGGCGGCCGCCGCGCGGGGGTGCGCGGGCACCTGCAAGTACACCAGCAGCATGGTGATGGCGATGGCCGCCGTCACCACGTCCACCAGGAAGATGACTTCCAGCGACGTGACGCTCAGCAGCAGCGCGCTCACCATGGGCGACACCAACGTCGTCGCGGACTGGATGGTGCTGTTGATCGCGTTGACCCTGGTGAGCATGGCCGGGGGCACAAACTGGGGCAGCAAGGCGCCCACTGCGGGCATCTGGATGCCGCCGCCCAACGCCCGCACCGCGGAAGCCACAAACAATAGCCATACCGCGTCGTAGCCCAGGTGGAACAAGATGGCCAAGATCAGCGTACACAAGGCGATGAGCCCGTCCGCGGCGGCGATCAGCAGCCGGCGGTCGAACCGGTCGGCCCAAACGCCGGCGAAGGGCGAGATGATAAAGGTGGGCAGAAACCCGGACAAGACCGCCACGGCCATCATGGCACCCGATTGCGTCGTCAAGGTGATATGCCACGCGATGGCCAGCTGCACCAGCGCCGATCCAAAGAGCGAAATCGCCTGGGTGGAGAGGAAGATGGCCACGGGGCGGCGCCAATTTGGGTGGGCCGGTTCGGCCTGCATGGACTTGACCAGCTCCCCATGGGAATGGATACGGGCAATCCATTATCGCCAGCGGGTGCACCGGTGTCAAGGGCGGCGGCCGGCGGAAGGGCAATGGCCTCTGGCCCATGAATCCTCTTGGTGGAGTTGTCCGTTAGGGGCGTCCCAGGGGCGGCATGGGCCCTGGGCGGCGGGAGGGAGCGGCGTGGACCTCCTGGAGCGGGTGGAAGACTACATCGCGCGCCATCGCCTATTGCGTCCGGGCGATCGGGTCCTGGCGGCCGTCTCCGGCGGCCCCGACTCCCTGGCGCTCTTGCACCTATTCACCCGCCTGCGGGCGCCGTGGGCGCTGGGGCTGCATGCGGTCCACGTCAACCACGGACTGCGGCCCGAAGCGGCCCAAGATGCGGCCTTCGTAGAGTCCGTGGGGCAGGCCTGGGGCGTGCCGGTGACGGTGGTGGCAGTGGACGTGCGGGCGGAGCGGGCGCCGGGGGAATCGCTGCAGCAGGCGGCGCGGCGGGTGCGCTACCGGGTGCTGGCCCAGGCGGCCGACCAGGTGTCCGCGACCCGCATCGCGCTGGGCCACCACGCGGACGATCAGGCGGAGACGGTGCTCCTGCGGCTTTTGCGGGGCGCGGGGACCACCGGCCTGGCCGGCATGCGCCCCCGGCGGGGACGCTACATCCGCCCGCTGCTGGGGGTGCCCCGGGCGGCCATCGAAGCCTATTGCCGCCGCTTTGAATTGAACCCCCGCGTCGACCCCAGCAACGTGTCGCCCCAGTACCTGCGCAATCGCATCCGGCACCACCTGCTGCCCCTATTGGAACGGGAGTACAATCCCAACATCCGGGCCGTTCTCTGCCGCACCGCCGGCTTGCTCCGGGAAGAAGACGACCTGCTGGAAGCCTTGGCCGTGCGGGCCCACCGGCGGCTGGCGGCCCAGGGGGGGCCCCACGAGCTGCCGGTGGCCGGTCTCGCCCGCCTGCCCGCGGCCGTGGCCCGCCGGGTGGTGCGCCGGGCCTTGGCGGCCGCGGGCGTTCCCCTGTCCCGGGTGACCGCGGATCATGTCGCGGCCGTCCTCGCGCTTTTAGACGGGGTTGGCGCCGTGGACGTGCCCGGCGGCGTCCGGGCCCGCCGCGCGGGGGACCGGATCCGGCTGGAGCGGCCGCCGTCGGGACCAGCGGTTGCCCCCGCCGGCCCGGCTCCGCCAGCCTTTTTCCATCCCCTGGACGTGCCGGGGAAGACCGCCGTCGGGGAGCTGGGACTGGTCATTCGCGCGGAGATCGTGGAACCGCCCGCGTCGCGGGCGGTGGCCGCGGATCCCCGGGCCGCCAGCGGCCCGATGCAGGCAGTGCTGGACTGGGACCGCCTGGTGCTGCCCCTGGTGGTGCGCTCATGGCAACCAGGCGACCGCATGCGGCCCTTGGGCCTGGACGGCACCAAGAAGCTCCAGGACCTTTTCGTGGACGCGAAAGTGCCCGCGGGCGAAAGGCGCCGGGTGCCCATTATCGCGGATCAGGCGGGTCCGGTGTGGGTGGTCGGCTTGCGGGTGGACGCGCGGGCCGCGGTCACGGCGGAGACCCAGCGGGTGCTGCGCCTGCGGGTGGAACCGGTTTCCGGGGAGCCGGGTTCCGGGGAGAATGGACGGTGAGGGGGCCGCGGGAACGATGGGGCCCTGGCGGCCCCCAGGATCCTGCCCGGCGGCATCCGGCCCGTGCCGGCGCGGGGCGCCACCGCATTATTGTAATGCGAGGCATAGCATGTTATAATGAACGAGCGTTAATGTCCCGTCAAGGTTTGTGATTTCGTGAACGAAGAGCCGAACGGACCGCGCCTTGACAGCACCGTCCATGCAGCGCCGGCACGGCCGTTGCAGTGGGGGTAGAGGCGCGCTTTGTTTTTGCCACCCGCTGAGGGGAGGTTGTCGTTTGAATCGGTTTCTTAGAGGCATTAGCCTTTACCTGTTGATCGCGATCATCGCGGTGTCCATCGTCAGCAGCCTCTACCCGACCCAAGAACGGCGGCAGGAGGTCACCTACTCGCAGTTTATGCAGTGGGTGGAGGAGAACCGCATCACGCAGGTGACCATCATCGGCGAGCAGCTGGTGGAAGGGCAGCTGCGGGACGGGACGCTGTTCAGCACGTACATCCCCGTGGGCACCACCAACTTGGGCAATCTGCTCATCGAGCGGGGCGTGCAGGTCAGCGCCCAGCGGGAGCCCCAGCCGCCTTTTTGGATGTCGCTGTTGCCGCACCTGTTGACCATCGGCATCTTCATCGTGCTGTGGCTGTTCATCATCAACCAGATGCAGGGCGGCAGCAACCGGGCTATGTCTTTTGGCAAGAGCCGAGCCAAGCTGCACACCGAGGAGCGCACCAAGGTGCGCTTCGACGACGTGGCCGGCCTGGACGAAGCCAAGGAAGAGCTCATCGAGATCGTCGAGTTCCTCAAGCACCCCAAGCGCTTTGCCGAGCTGGGCGCCAAGATCCCCAAGGGCGTGCTCCTGGTGGGCCCTCCCGGCACCGGCAAGACGCTGCTGGCGCGGGCGGTGGCCGGCGAGGCCGGCGTGCCCTTTTTCAGCATCAGCGGCTCCGACTTCGTGGAGATGTTCGTGGGCGTGGGCGCGTCCCGGGTGCGGGACTTGTTTGACACGGCCAAGAAGAACGCGCCGTGTATCGTGTTCATCGACGAGCTGGATGCGGTGGGCCGGCAGCGGGGCGCAGGCTTGGGCGGCGGCCACGACGAGCGGGAGCAGACTTTGAACCAGATGCTGGTGGAGATGGACGGCTTTGAGCCTAACACCGGCATCATCGTCATGGCGGCCACCAACCGGCCCGACGTGCTGGACCCGGCGCTGCTGCGCCCCGGACGGTTTGACCGCAAGATCCTGGTGGACCGGCCCGACATCAAAGGGCGGGAGGCTATCCTCAAGGTGCACGCCCGCAACAAGCCGCTGGCCAAGGACGTGGACCTCAAGGTCATCGCCCGGCGCACGCCCGGTTTCTCCGGCGCGGACCTGGAGAGCGTCATGAACGAAGGCGCCATCTTGGCCGCCCGCCGGGGCAAGAAGGAAATCTCCATGGCCGAGCTGGAGGAGGCCATCGATCGGGTCGTCCTGGGCCCGGCGCGCAAGGGCCGCGTGCTGACGCCCCGGGTCAAGGAAGTGTACGCCTACCACGAGGCGGGGCACGCCCTGGTGGCCCACTACCTGCCCAACGCCAACCCGGTGCACAAGGTGACCATCATCGGCCGCGGCATGGCCGGCGGGTACACCCAGTTCCTGCCCCGGGAGGAGCGGGCCTACCTCATGACCCGCTCGGAGCTCATGGACGAGCTGGCCGCGGCCCTGGGCGGGCGGGCTGCCGAGGAGCTGAAGTTTGACGAGATCAGCACCGGCGCCAAGGGCGACCTGGAGGAAGTGACCCGCCTGGCCCGCAAGATGGTCATGGAGTGGGGCATGAGCGACCGCCTGGGGCCCCAGGCCTTTGGCCGGCCGGCGGAAGAAAACATCTTCCTGGGCCGGGACATCGCCCGGGACCGCAACTACAGCGAGGAAGTCGCGGCGGCCATCGACCAGGAAGTGCGCAACATCATCGACCAGGCCTACCAGACGGCCCGGACGGTGCTCCAGGAGCACTGGGACCAGCTGGTGGCGGTGGCCGAAGCCCTCATCGATCGGGAAACCTTGACCCGCAAGGAGTTCCTGGAAGTCATCGGCGAGGAGGCGGCCGAGGACCCGCTGGCCGTGCCCGAACCGGCGGAGGCGGAGGCCCCCAAGGAGGCCGCGGCCGTGGACCGGCCCCAGGAAGGCGTGGCGGCCGGCGCCGGGCGGGCGGCGGGGCCGCCGGCGGCTCCCAGCCGGGACGAACTGGTGCTGGAGAAGGGCAAGGCCCCGAAGCCGGCCATCGGGCTGGAGTGAGCCTGCAGTGAGCGTGCCTCCGGCGCCTGCGGCGCCGGCGGGCACGGCGATGACAACCCAACACGAACCACCTCAGCGGGGAAGGCCCCGGCCGGGAGGCCGGGGCTTTTCTGACCGGTGAAGGCGGCGGCACGGGTTTTGCCTAAGCGCAGCGGATCGCGGCGGTGCCGGGCAGCCGGCACCCGGGGAGGCGGCGGCGGTGGCGGACCGGGTTTCCTTGGTCAACATGGTGTTCTACGGCTACCACGGCGCGTACGGCGCCGAGCGGGAGATGGGGCGGCGTTTTGAGGTGGACGTGGATCTGTATACCGACGTGCGCCCGGCCGCCGCGAGCGACTCCCTCGCGCGCACCATCAACTACGTGGACGTGTACACCATCGTCAAGGACATCGTCGAGGGCGGCCGCTACAACCTCCTGGAAACCATCGCCGAAACCATCGCGGCCAAGATCTTGGCGTCCTTCGCCGTGGAGCGGGTGACGGTGCGGGTGCGCAAGCCCCACGCGCCGGTGGGCGGCTCGCTGGACGGCGTGGAGGTGGAGATCACCCGCCCCGTTTGATGGGCGGCCCCTTTTCCTGCGGCGGGCGGCTGCTTCGGTAATGCTTCCCGCGCCGCTCCGTGGCCCTTGTCCCCCACTTGCGGCCTAGCTCCCGCCCATTTGTCACCCTACAAAGACGATGCATCGGTTGACAATACAGCCGCATCTTGGTTACCATCGAGGCGCTGGGGCCAGGGACGCGGCCCGCGGGCGCGCCCTGGATACGCAGCGCCAAGGGTGAGGAGGCGGGGAAACGTGGACAGGACGGCCCCGGCGGGCGATACCGCCGCGCGGGTCTTGGCCAGGCTGCAGGCTGGGGAAGGCGAGTACGTGTCCGGCCAGGAGCTGGCGGCCTCCTTGCAGGTCAGCCGCACCAGCGTGTGGAAGGCGGTGCGGCGGCTGCGGGAGCAAGGGTGCGTCATCGAGGGCAGCCCGCGGCGGGGGTACCGGCTGGTCTTTCACCCCCTGGATACCCCAGCGCCGGAGCAGGTGCTGCCGGGCCTCACGACGCGCCTGTTGCGGCGCCTGGTGTACCTGCCGGTGACCGCGTCCACCAACGAGGTGGCCAAGGCCCAAGCCCGGGAGGGCGCACCCGAGGGCACCGTCATCGTGGCCGAGCGCCAGACCCACGGGCGGGGCCGGCGGGGCCGCGGGTGGGCGTCGCCCCCTGGCCGGGGCCTGTGGTTTTCGGTGCTGCTGCGGCCGGAGATCCCGCCCCGGGACGCGCCTCTGTTGGCCCTGCTGGCCGCCGCGGCGGTGCGGGAGGCGGTAGCCGCGGTGGGCGGCATTGATGTGCAGATCAAGTGGCCCAACGACGTAGTGGCGGGCGACGCCAAGCTGTGCGGCATTTTGGTGGAGATGGACGCGGAGCTGGAGCGGGTGCGCCACTGCGTGGTGGGAATCGGGGTCAACGTCAACCAGGCCGCGGAAGATTTCCCGCCGGAGCTGCGGGCCGCGGCCACCTCCGTGCGCATCTTGGCGGGCCGGCCGGTGCCCCGGGTGCCCCTGCTGCAGGCCATCCTGCAGGCCCTGGAAACCCGCTACTTGTCCTTGGCCAGCGCGGGGTTTGGCCCGCTGCTCGCGGAAGTGCGGCGCTGCTCGGCCACCTTGGGCCGGCCCGTGCGGGTGCTGGAGGCCCGCGGCCAAGCCTGGGACGGTCGGGCCGTGGCCATCCTGGACGACGGATCTTTGCTGGTGGAGCCTGCCGGCGGCGGCCCGCCCCGGGCGGTGTACGCGGCCGATGTGTCCGTCCGCCGGCGCGGGGGAGGAGAGGCGCGATGAAGCCCATGGCTGCTCCCGGGCGGCCCCTGGCTACCCGGGACTTGGTCTTGGCGGCCTTGCTGGCCGCCGTCACGTCGGTGTTGGCTTACGTCCGCATTCCGTTGCCCATGAGCCCGGTGCCCATCACGGGCCAAACCTTGGGCCTCATGCTGGCAGGGGTGCTCTTGGGTCCCCGCTTGGGCGCGCTGTCCCAGGCGGTGTACCTGCTGATGGGCGCCGTGGGCCTGCCGGTGTTCGCCGGCGGCCAAGGGGGTCTGGGCGTGCTGGTGGGCCCCACCGGCGGGTACTTGTGGGGCCATGTGGCCGGCGCCCACGTGGCCGGCCTCGTCGCCGGGCCGGGGCTGTGGACGGCGGCAGCCGGGGGCGAGGCCCGGTTGCCCGGCGGCTCCCGGAGGGGTACGATGGTATTTGGGCGCAGCCTGGCCGGCGCGGTGCTGGGCGGCATCGTGACCGTCTATGGGCTGGGCGTGCTGCAGCTGGCCCTGGTCACCGGCATGGGCTGGCAGGCGGCCCTCTTGGCGGGCGCTGTGCCCTTTCTGCCCGGCGATGCCCTCAAGGCTGCAGCCGCGGCCGCGCTGGCCGCGCGCCTGGCTCGGGCGGCGGGGGTCCGGCCCGCGCCGTCGGAGGCGCCATCCCGGTAACGTCACGGCAAGGAGGTGCAAGCCCATGGCAAAGCGCATCGTGGTCATCGGCGGCGGGCTCGCGGGTTCCGAAGCCGCCTGGCAGGCCGCCAGCCTGGGCGTGGAGGTCGACCTGTACGAAATGCGGCCCGTGCGCCAAACGCCCGTTCACCATACCGACAAGCTGGCGGAGCTGGTGTGCACCAACTCCCTGGGCTCCAACCAGATCACCAGCGCCAGCGGTCTGCTCAAGGCCGAGATGCGGGCGCTGGGTTCCCTGATCATCGCCGCGGCCGACGCCAACGACGTGCCGGCGGGCGCCGCCTTGGCCGTGGACCGGGAGCAGTTTGCCGCCGCCGTCAGCGGGGAGCTGGCTCGCCATCCCCGGGTGCGCATCCACCGCGAGGAGGTCACCTCCATCCCCGAGGACGGCATCGTCATCATCGCCACCGGGCCCCTGACGTCGGACGCCCTGGCCCAGGCGATTCAGGCTTTCACCGGCGAGTACGACCTGTACTTCTACGACGCGGCGTCGCCCATCGTGACCGCCGAGTCCATCGATTGGGACAAGGGTTTCTGGGCGTCCCGCTACGGCAAGGGCGAAGGCGACGATTACTTCAACTGCCCCCTGACCAAGGAAGAATACGACCGGTTCTACGAAGCCCTCATCACCGCCGAGGTGCATGAGGGCCATCTCAAGGAAGAGCTGAAGTTCTTTGAAGGGTGCATGCCCATCGAGGACATCGCGGCCCGGGGCAAGGACACCTTGCGCTTTGGTCCCATGAAACCGGTGGGGCTGGTGGATCCCCGCACGGGGAAGCGGCCCTACGCGGTGGTGCAGCTGCGCAAGGAAAACCGGGCGGGGACCTTGTTCAACCTGGTCGGTTTCCAGACCCGCATGCGCTGGGGCGAGCAAAAGCGAGTGCTGCGGCTGATCCCGGCCCTGGCCAACGCGGAGATCGTCCGCTACGGGGTTATGCACCGCAACACCTTCATCAACGCGCCCCGGGTGCTCTTGCCCACCTACCAGATGCGCCGGGAGCCGCGGGTGTTCTTTGCGGGCCAGATCACCGGCGTCGAAGGCTACGTGGAGTCGGCCGCGTCGGGGCTGGTGGCGGGGATCAACGCGGCCCGCCTCGCGCGCGGCGAAAAGCCCCTGACCTTGCCCGAAGAGACCATGATGGGCGCCTTGGCCCACTATATCACCGCCGCGGACCCGCGGCATTTCCAGCCCATGAACAGCAATTTCGGGCTGCTGCCGCCGCTGGCCGAGCCGCCCCGGGACAAGGCCTTGCGCAAGCAGCAAATGGTGGACCGGGCGCTGGCCCGGCTCAAGGCCTTCATCGAGGCCAACGGCTTGACGCCGCCCACGCCGGCGGTGGCCGCTGCGGTGGAGTGGAGGCCATGACGGCCGGCACCTCACCCGGCGTTGGCCCGGATCGGACCGAGCCGGGCGGCGGCCCGGATGCCGCCGCGGCGCTGCGGCGGCTGCCCGCGGTGGATCAGCTGCTTAAGGCCCCGGCGGTGGCCGCGGCCGCCCAGAGGTTGCCGCGCCCGTTGGTGGTGGACGCGGTGCGGGCGGCGGTGGCCGAAGCCCGCCAGCGGATCCTGGCCGGGGCGCCGCCGCCCGACGGCCCGGCCCTGGCCCAGCGGGCGGCCGCCCACGTGCACGCCCTGCGGCGGCGCCTGCTCACGCCCGTCATCAACGCCACGGGCGTCGTGCTTCACACCAACCTGGGCCGGGCGCCCTTGAGCCGCGCCAGCATCGCGGCCATGGAGGCGGTGGCCGCGGGCTACAGCAACTTGGAGTACGAGATCGAGACGGGCCGGCGGGGTTCCCGGCACGTCCACGGCGAGGCCCTGCTCACCCGCCTCACGGGCGCCGAGGCCGCCATGGTGGTCAACAACAACGCGGCCGCGGTGCTGCTCGTCCTCAGCGCCCTGGCCCACGGGCGGGAGGTCATCATCTCCCGGGGCGAGATGATCGAGATCGGCGGGGCCTTTCGCATCCCAGAGGTGATGGCCCAAAGCGGCTGCCTGCTCAGGGAAGTGGGCACCACCAACAGGACCCATCGGCGCGACTACGAACAGGCCATCGGCCCGCAGACGGCGGCCATCCTCAAGGTCCACCCCAGCAACTACCGGGTCGTGGGGTTTACGGCGTCGGTCTCCACCAGGGAGCTGGCGGCCCTGGCCCGCCGGCACGGGCTGCTCCTCATCGAAGACTTGGGCAGCGGCGTGCTGCTGCCCACCGAGGGGTACGGCCTCGCCCACGAACCCACGGTCCAAGAGACCGTGGCGGCCGGCGCGGATTTGGTGACCTTCAGCGGCGACAAGCTATTGGGCGGTCCGCAAGCCGGCATCATCGTGGGGCGCCGGGATCTGGTGGAGCGCTGCCGGCGCCATCCGCTGGCCCGGGCCGTGCGGGTGGACAAGCTGACGCTGGCGGCGCTCCAGGCCACCCTGCAGCACTACCTGGACGGCACCGTGGAGGAGATCCCCGTCTACCGCATGCTGGCCCGGGCGCCCGCGGAACTGGCCCGCCGGGCCGAGGCCGTACGGGACCGGGTGTTGGCCCAGTTGGCTGCCGGAAGCGGGCCCGCGGGCCACGGGAGCGCGCCCAATGCCGGGGAGGGTGGCGCCGCCGGGAAGTTTGAGGTGCAGGTGGTCTCCACCACCTCCACCGTGGGCGGCGGGTCCCTGCCCGGCGAAGGGCAGCCCAGCGCCGCGGTGGCGGTCACGGTGCGGGATCAGGCCCCGGGGGGCGCCATCGCCGCCCTGGCCGCCGCCTTGCGGCGCCAGGAGCCTCCCATCGTGGGCCGCATCGAGGACGACATGCTGCTTTTGGACTTGCGGGCCGTAGATCCCGGGCAAGACCAACAGCTGGCCGAGGGCCTGGCCCGGGCCCTGGAGGCGATGGCGTGTACGTCATAGGCACCGCCGGCCACATCGACCACGGCAAGAGCACCCTCATCCGGGCCTTGACCCACATCGACCCCGACCGCCTCAAGGAAGAGCAGGCCCGGGGCATGACCATCGATTTGGGGTTTGCCTGGCTGACGCTGCCCTCCGGCCGGGAAGCCGGCATCGTGGACGTGCCGGGCCACCACCGTTTTATCCGCAACATGCTGGCGGGCGTGGGCGGCATCCGCCTGGTGCTGTTCGTGGTGGCGGCCAACGAAAGCTGGATGCCCTAGTCCCAGGAGCACCTGGAGATCCTGGACCTGTTGGGCATCGACCGGGGCATCGTCGTCCTGACGAAAACCGATCTGGTGGACGACGAGTGGCTGGCGCTGGTGGAAGAGGACGTGCGGGAGCGGCTGCGGGGCACCGTCCTGGAAGGCGCGCCCATGATCCCCGTGTCGGCCGCCACCGGTGCCGGCTTGAACCGCCTGGTGGACGCCATAGATGCCATGCTGGCCCAGCTGCCGCCGCCCGTGGATGTGGGCCGGCCCCGCCTGTGGGTCGATCGGGTGTTTTCCATCCGCGGTGCGGGCACCGTGGTGACGGGCACCTTGGAGGGGGGGCGCCTGCGGGTGGAACAGGAAGTGGAGATCTTGCCCGCGGGGCGCCGGGCCCGCATCCGGGGCCTGCAAACCCACAAGCGGTCCGTGTCCGAGGCGGTGCCCGGCTCCCGGGTGGCCATCAACTTGGCGGGGGTGGACGCCAGGGAGCTGGAGCGGGGCGCGGCCGTCTGCGGTCCCGGCCAGCGCCGGGCGGTGAGCGTGGTCAACGTGGGCGTCCGCATCCTGCCCACCGCGGCCGACGTGCCCGAGGACATGGCGCAGTTGATGCTCTACGTAGGCTCGGCCGAAGCGGCGTGCCGCGTGCGCTGGCTGGCCGCGGGCGGCCTGCCGGCGCCAGGCCCGGGGCCCGTCCGCCCGGAGCCCGGTGCCGCGGCCCTGGCCCAGCTATGGCTGGCGGACCCGGTGCCGGTGCAGGTGGGCGACCGCTTTGTGCTGCGGGATCCGGCCCGGCAAGCCACCGTGGGCGGGGGCCTCGTCCTGGACGCGGCCGCCGAGCGGGTGCGGGTCCCCAGCCTGCGCTTGCCCGCCCGCCCGGCGCACCTGCAGCTGCCCGGCCTGCCCCGGGAAAGGCGCCTGGACTCGGCGCTGCTTTGGCAACGCTGGGAAGTGGCCGCGGCCGGCCCGCCCGCTTACGGCCGCCTGGCGGGGATTTTGCTGGCCGAACGGCAGCTCCTCAACCGGGACGATCTGGCGTGGGAAATTCCCCTGGATCGGGATGCCCTCGACGCCGCGGTGGAGGAGCTGGTGGCCGCCGGGGAAGCAGTGGCCTTGCCCTCTTATCTCATTGCCGCAGCGGCGTGGGACCAGTTCGCCGCCGCCCTGCAGGCCCACCTGGCCGACTACCACCGGCGCTTCCCCTTGCGGTTGGGTCCGGGCCGGGAAACGGTGCGCACAAGCCTTGGGATGCCCGCGCGCCTCTTTGAGGAAGCCGTGGCCCGCCTCGTCCACCAGGGGGCCGTGGCCGCCGACGACGCGGTCCTGCGCCTGCCCGGGCACGCCGTGCGCCTGTCGGCCCAGCACCAGCAGCCCGCGGCCCGCGTCATGGAAGCGCTGCGCGCCCGGCCTTACATGCCGCCCGTCTGGGACGAGCTCTTGGCCATGGACGGCGTGGACGGGGAGCTGCTCAACGCCCTCGTCCACCTGGGCCAACTGGTCAAGGTCAGCCCGGAGCTGGTGTTTCCCCGGGACGTCTTGGAGGACATCCAGCGGCGGGTGCGGGAGCACATTCTGGCCCACGGCGCGGTGGACGTGGCCGCCCTGCGGGACATGCTGGGCACCAGCCGCAAGTACGCGGTGCCGCTGTTGGAGTACTTGGACCAGATTGAGTTCACCCGGCGGGTGGGGGACGTGCGGGTGCTGGCGGCCCGGTCCGACAGCTGACGGGCCTGCCAGCGAACGGGCCTGCCACCGAACCCACCGGCCCATGCTCCGCCGGCCTAATCGCTCCACCCGTCCAGCCGGCGCCGGGCGGCCGCCAGCGGGGCGATGCCCCGGGCCTTGAGCTCAGGCGACAGCCCCGGCTGCTCCGCGAGGGCCTGCATGGCCTGTTCCAGCATCCGGCGGCGCTCCTCGCCCGACATGGGCTGCGGCAGCCCCTTCAGCAGCGGCCGGCGCCCGGCGGGCGCCCGCCCAGCGTCGCCCAACGGGAACCTGGCCCCTGGCAGGCGCCTGTGTCCCAGCACGAACCCGTCCCCCGACATGAACCTTCCCCCTTTCCCGCCAGCGCGCCGGCCTTGGCGCGGACGGCCTGGGCGGCCATGGGTTGCCGGCGGAAGTCTTTCGCACCTGCACCTTCCGGATCAGTTTAGGCTAGATCTTCAGGTTTTATTCCAAACCCGTGGCCAGCGGGCCGTCGCGGCGGACCCCGCGCAATATTGCGAAGAAACGATTATTATGCGAATCCGGAATGTTGCCAGCCTGTTGGCGGAAACCTTAGAGGAGTATGCCCAGGGACAGGGAAGTGTTGCCCCAGTGCCCTTGGGGTGGGCATTGGCTTGCTTTTGGGGTGGGGGGAACTTCATCATGTGGCGACGCGAGGCGGCGTACGGGTTTGCCGTCGGTGCCGCCGTCGGGGGCGGCCTCCTGTCGCTGGGGTGGCTGGTGGGGGCGGCGACCCACTGGGACGTGGAGCGGTGGCTGCCGGTGGCCTACGTGGGCCTGCTGGCGGCGGCCGGGGCCTACGGGGGCAGCCGCTGGGCCGCCCTCCAGCAGCTGGCCGTGACGGACCCCTTGACGGGCCTGTTCAATCGCCGGTACTTCAACAGCGTGCTGGTCAAGGAGTGCGCCCGGGCCCGGCGCACGGGCGCCCCAGTGTCGGTGCTCATCCTGGACGTGGACAATTTCAAGCTGATCAATGACCTTATGGGCCACGAGGAAGGCGATCGGGTGCTGTGCCGCCTCGCGGCCGCCATCCAAGGGGCCTGCCGGGGCGCCGACGTGGTGGCCCGCTGGGGCGGCGAGGAGTTTGCCGTCATCCTGCCCGGCACCGACGCCGGCGGGGCCCAGCGGGCCGCCCGCCGCATTGCCGGCCAGGCCGCGGAGGCCGCGGGCGTCGCCCTGTCGGTGGGCTGGGCCACCTTTCCCGAAGAAGGGGAACGGGCCCTCATGGCCCGGGCTGACCAGCGCATGTACGACCACAAGCGGACGAAATGCGGCGCGGGCTGCGTCCGGCACCCGCAGCGGGCGGAATCGCTGGCAAGGGTTGACAAGAGCCGGGGCCAAGCCCAGGAAGGAAGTTGGCGGGAGTAGATGGGAATCGAACCCACCGGAGACGACACAGGCCGCCCCCCGACGGTTTTGAAGACCGCGGCCGGCACCAGCCGGTCAACTACTCCCCCATGCCGCCAGCGGGTACGAGGAGGAAACGGGCCCGGCGGGCCATCCCCGGCCACCGCCGTGCACCGCTATTATAGCACAGGCGGGATGCCGTCACGATGCCCCGGGCCAAGTCCCGGGGCAGCGCGGCCAGGGCGTCCGTGAGGGCCTGCCGCAAGTCGTCCACGCGCTGCCGGTCGCCGGCGGGGCCGTTTGCCAGGTCCGTGGGGCGGGGCGGGAAGGACGGTGATGGCGACCAATGGAGGATAAGGAGGGCAGCCAGACGGAGACCCGGCGGGTGCTGGTCGTGGACGACGAGCAGGGCATCTTGGAGCTGGTGGAATACCACCTGCGCCGGGCGGGATACCAAGTGCTGCTGGCCGACACCGGCCGGGATGGGCTGCGCCTGGCCATGGAAACCCGCCCGGACATGGTGGTCCTGGACCTGATGCTGCCCGACCTGGACGGTTTTGAGGTGGGCCGGCGCATCCGGCGCCACACCCAGGTGCCGGTGCTCATGCTGACGGCCCGCACCGATCAGGAGGACCAGGCGGTGGGCCTGGAGGTGGGGGCCGACGATTACATGACCAAGCCCTTTCATCCCCGGGAGCTGGTGGCCCGGGTGCAGGCCCTGCTGCAGCGCAGCGGCGCCGACGACGCGCCCCTCTTGGGCCGCCTCCGGTTTGGGGAACTGGAGGTGGACGTGAGCCGGCAAGAGGTGCGGCTGGCCGGGGAGGAGGTGCACCTGACCGCCACCGAATTTGCCCTCCTGCGGGTATTTGTGGATGGGCCCGGGCGGGTGTGGTCCCGGGCGGAGCTGCTGGCCCGGGTCTGGGGCGAAGACTTTGTGGGCGACCCGCGGGTGGTGGATCTTTACGTGGGATACCTGCGGGAGAAACTCCACGACGACGAATCCCGTCCCCGCTGGCTGGAAACGGTGGGGGACGGAAACTACCGGTGGCGGGGTGGTCCCCGTGGTTAAGGGGCCAGGGGAAAAGGCCGCGGTCTGCCTCCAGCGGGAACTGAAGAGGTTGCAGGCCCGCATCCGGCAGTTGGAGACCGAGGCGGCCCTGCATCGCCGCGCCCGCCAAGTGGCCGAGGACAGCTTGCGGGCCGTGGTGGAAGCCAGCGACAAGGTGCTTTTGGTGCTTGATGCCGACCAACGCCTGCGCTGGATCAGCGAGAGGGCCGCCCGTCTGCTGCAGATCGAGGCCCAAGACCGAGCACCGGCCTTGGCGGAGCTGCTCCCCGACGGGACGCTGCTCCGGGCGGTGGACCGCTGCCTGGCCAGCGGCCAGCCCCAGCGGGTCCAGGTCCCCTTGCCCCGCCGGGGCGTGGACATGGAGGGCCGGATCGTGCCCGTGGTCGCGGCCGCGGGCGGTGACGGGGGCAAAGCCGGCAAAGGCGGTGCGGCCCGCGCTCCGGGCGCCGGGGCTGCTCTGGTGCGGCGCGCGGGCGCCGCCCGGGACGTCGGCACCGACGGGCCGCGGGCCGGTGTCCCGCCGCCGGTGGAAGCCATTGTGATCACCTTTTCCGAAGGGGAGCTGGAGCAGCGGCTGCAGCGGATGCGGCGTGAGTTTGTGGCCAACGTGTCCCACGAGCTGCGCAGCCCGTTGACGTCCATTCTGGGCTACGCCCAGACGCTCTTGGAGGATCCCCCGGAGACGCCCGAACAGCGGGAGCGGTTTATCACCTTGATCGCGCGGGACGCGGAGCGCATGCGCCGCTTGGTGGACGACTTGCTGAACCTCTCCCGGGTCGAGTCGGGCCAGGCGCCGCCCCGCTTGGAATGGGCCAATCTGCACAATCTGGTGGGCCGGGTCCTCACGCAGCTGCGGGATCAGGCTGCCCAGGCCCAGGTCGAACTCCTCAATCAGGTGCCCCTGGACCTGCGGGCCCAGATCGATCCGGGGCAAATTGAGCAGGTGGTCTACAACCTGGTCACCAACGGCATCCAGTACACCCCGCCGGGCGGGCGGGTGATCGTCTCCGGGCGGGTTGGCGACGGCAGCGCCATTCTGGAAGTGGGGGACACGGGCGTCGGCATTCCCGCGCCGGACCTGCCCCGCATTTTTGAGCGCTTTTACCGGGTGGACAAGGCCCGTTCCCGGGCGACGGGGGGAACGGGCCTGGGGCTTTCCATCGTCAAACACATCGTCGACGCCCACCGGGGCCGGGTTTCCGTGGAAAGCCAGGTGGGGCAGGGCACGACCTTTACGGTGGAGCTGCCGGTGAATCCGGTGGGCGGCGGCTGATGCCGCCCCGTGCCGTGCGCTGCGCCGTGCTGGCTGGATGGACTCCCCCGGCGCTGGCGTGCCGGACTCCCCGGGGCCGTGGCCAATCGGGTTGCCTACACCCAGGGAACCTCTTCCCACAGCGGCAGCGTGCGCCCGATGCCCAGCTCCCGCGCCCGCTCGTACACCCGTTGCGCGTTGATGATGTCCATGATGGCCATGCCCATGGGCAACGAGATGATGATGTCGTCGGGGCTGAGCCGGGCGGGCTTCTTGCCGGTGATGATCTCGCTGATGTGCACCAACTTGTCGGAGGGGAGGATGCCCTCCTCGTAGCAGCGGGCGGCGTCCGTGCGCAGCCGGTTGCCCGGCTTCTCATTGCTGTAGGAGAACACCAGCCGCGGCGCTTTGCGGAAGGTGTCTATCTTGGTGTCGTTGGACGACGTGTTGATGACCACGGCGCCCGGCCGCAGCCATTCGTACTCGATGTACGCGTCTTCGGGCGCGGTGACCGTCGCGGTGGCGATGATGTCGCCGGCCTCGATGCATTCCCGGGCGGAGCCGGCCACCTGGAACTCAAGGTGCGGGAACTCCGCCCGCTTGTCGGCCACAAACTTCTCCGAACGCTCAGGGATCAGATCGTACACGGACACCCGGCGGATGGAGGGCACCGCCAGCAGGATGGCGTTGAGCTGGTGGCGTCCGATGGGCCCGGTGCCGATGACGCTGACGCTTTCGGCGCCCGGCTTGGCCAGGTACTTGGCGAAGATCCCCCCCACGGCGGCGGTGCGCACCGCGCTGATGATGGTGCCGTCCATGATGGCCCGGGGCACGGCGCTGACAGGGTCCGTCAGGATGATCTGGGCGATGGCCCGGGGCAGGTGGCGCTCCCGGGGGTTGTCGGGATTGGCCGGGATCCACTTGACGCCCACAGCGTTTACCTGACCGCCCACGTAGGCGATCTTGGGCCCTGCCCGGTGGGCGTGCTCACCGTTCCAATGGATCTTGCCGGTGGGCAGCTCCCGGCACTGGCCTTCTTCAAACAGACGGAAGGCCTGTTCGCACGCCGCCATGGTCGCGACCATATCGGCGCCGCCGGCGGCGCGCACGTCCTCCGCGCTCAAGTACAGGAACTCAACCCTCTGGGACACGTCGTTTCCGCCTTTCCAAGTGGAATGCAGCTGCTGGGCCCTACTGGCCGCGGGTGCGGGGATCGGCCATGTCCCGCAGCCCGTCGCCGAGCATGTTAAAGGCCAAGATGGTGATGAAGATGGCCAGGGCCGGCACCGTCGCCAGCCACGGTGCCCTGCCCAGGAAGTCGATGCCTTCCCGCACCATGTTGCCCCAGCTGGGCGTGGGCGGCGCCACTCCGAGGCCAAGGAAGCTCAGGTTGGCTTCGGTGCGGATGGCGGAGGCCACCCACAGGCTGGACACCGTCACGATATCGCTCATGACGTTGGGCAGCACGTGCTTGAACATGATGCGCCAGTCCGAGTTCCCCAAGGCCCGGGCCGCCTGCACAAATTCCGCGTCCCGCAGGGCGATGGTGGGACCCCGGGCCACCCGGGCAAACTGCGGAGCGTTCACCAGCGCGATGGCGATGATCATTTTCCATATGCCAGATCCCAGCAGCGCCACGATGATGAGGCCCAGCACCAGCGTGGGGAAGGACAGGGCCACGTCCACGGCCCGCATCAGGATCTGGTCGGTGCGCCCGCCCTTGTAGCCGGCGACGATGCCGACGGGGACGCCGATGGCCATGCCCAGCAGCACCGAGGCGATGCCCACCTGCAGGGAAACCCGTGCGCCCCAGATGACCCGGGACAAGGTGTCCCGGCCGAAGCGGTCGGTGCCCAGCAGGTACGACTCGGTGCCGGGCGGTTTCAGGCGGTTGACCGCGCTCTGGCGCACGGGATCGTGGGGTGCGATCCACGGCGCGGCGATGGCTACAAAGAGCAGCAACAAGATGAGGATGGCCCCCGCCACCGCAGCCCGGTTGCGCAGGAACACCTGCAGGCGGCGCCGGGCGAGGGACGGCCCGCGCGCCGCGTCCGCCGCGCCCGGGGCGGCCGGGGCTTCGTGGTTGGCTTGCACGCGCGGCTCACTCATAACGAATCCTCGGATCCACCAATCCGTACAGCAGATCGGTAATCAGGTTGACGATGATGACCAAAAGGGCGAACACCACCAAGAGGGATTGCAGCGCGGTATAGTCGCGCCGGGTCATGGCGCCCACGATCAGGCCGCTCAAACCCGGCCGGTTGAACACGATCTCGGTCATGACCGAGCTGCCCAAGAGCACCCCCGCGTACAAGCCGACCAAGGTGATGACGGGAATGAGCGCGTTCTTGAGGGCATGTTTGATCACCACGCGGGGCTCGGTCACGCCCTTGGCCCGCGCGGTGCGGATGTAGTCGTCCTGGTACACGTTCAAGAAGGAGCTGCGGGTCATGCGGGCCGTGTAGGCCGTCATGATCAAGCCCAGCGTCATGGCGGGCAGGAACAGTTGCCGGAGATGCTCGCCCAAAGTGGCGCCGCTGCCGGTGCTGATGACCGGAAACCAGCCCAGCCGCACCGAGAACACCATGATCAAGCCGACGGCCAGCACGAAGGCCGGCACCGACAAGCCTGCCAGCGACACCGCCCTGATCAGGTAATCGATCCATGTGTTTTGCTTTAGGCCGGAAATCAGGCCCAAGGGAATGCCCAGCACCAGACCGATGACGACGCCCGCTGCGGTGAGCTCCAGCGTGTGGGGCAGCACCCGCATCAGCTGGTCCCACACCGGCAATCCGGTGACCATGGACTTGCCCAGGTTGCCGCGCGCCATGTCGGCCAGAAACCGGAAGTATTGCACGTGGAGCGGGTCCTTGAGGCCCATCTGCTCACGGAATCGCTCCAGCGCCTCTTGGGAGGCGGAGTCGCCGAGAATGGCAATCGCCGGGTCGCCCGGCACCACCCGGACCAGAAAGAAGACGAAGGTGAGCATGAGGAAAAGGGTCGGGATGGTCGCCAGCAAGCGACGCAAGACATAGACGTGCATGCGCATCTCCCCGCCGTGGCACGCCGCCGGGGACGGGGGCGGGCGAAAGGCTCCGCAGCCTTGCCCGCCCGGTGTCCCGGCAGCGCCGGCTTACTTCAACAACCGCGTCTTCTCCGTGAACGGCACCGTCAAGCTGATGGTGGACTCGAACTCGTAGCCGAGGTCCACGTAATCCTTACGCACGAACACCAGCTTCTGCACGTAGATGGGGAAGGTGGGCGCCGACTGGGTGATGAGCTTCTGCGCCAGCTGCCACATCTCCACCTGGCGCTGCTGGTCCATCTCGGCGCGAGCCATGTCGATCAGGTGGTCGACGCCCGGGATGACCGAGCCGAAGTGCGAGAAGTTGGTCACCGCGGTCGGCTTGCCGACGGTGGACGCGGAGTGGTAGAACTGCGTCAGGTACTGGTCCGGCGTCGGGAACCGGGCCGCGCCGTACAGGACCATGTTGCTCATGTTTTGGCGGATCCGGTCGTGGAACGTCTGGTGGTCCACCACCTGCAGATCCATGGTCACGCCCTCGCGGGCCAGCTGCTCCTGGATGATCTGCATCGGGACCAGCAGCGACTGCACCTCAGAGATGATGACCGGACCGATGTGCAGCCCGTTGGGATACCCGGCTTCCGCCAGCAGCTGCTTGGCCTTCTCGGGGTTGTAGTCGTACCGCTCGACGTCGTCGGTATGGGCCATGTAGCCGGGGGGTACGGGCGAGTAGGCCGGCTCGGTCACGTCGCGGCCGAGGATCTCCATGATCTCCTCGCGGTCGATCAGGTAGGACACGGCCTGGCGCACCCGGATGTCATCGAAGGGCGGCCGGCTCATGTTAAAGTGCAAGGTCCGCATCTCGCCGGGGCCGACCACGTCCACGACGGCGCCGGGCACCTGCTTGATGTCCTCGACCCACCACTGCTCCCGCAGGCCTTCCATGACGTCGATCTCGCCCGCCCGGAAGGCCAGCTCCCTGCTGCGCAGCTCGGGCATGAACCGGTACACCAGCCGCTCGATCTCAGGCGTGCCGCGGAAGTACTCCTCGTGGCGCTCCAGCTCCACGTACTGCCGGGGCACGTATTCCTTGAGCTGGAAGGGACCGGTGCCGATGGGGT
>Ga0079224_100000100_pt1 | contig 63761 bp, 57 predicted proteins | sample Stecom2015_FD_80414 | JGI IMG/M metagenome (GOLD analysis project Ga0079224, IMG submission 80414) | Agricultural soil microbial communities from Utah to study Nitrogen management - Steer compost 2015 | ecosystem: Environmental > Terrestrial > Soil > Agricultural land | place: USA: Utah... | reverse complement strand
TTGCTATTGGAAATAAAGAACCCTCACGCGATGATTTTACAGACTCCTCTCCTCTTTCGCGTCCCAAACCCGAACACATGACAGATGTGGAAGCAGGCTATTCGCTCTCACTGAAAAATTTTACTGCAGGTATAAATTTTTATGCCATGATGTACGATAATCAGTTGTTGCTAACCGGGAAGGTGAATGATGTTGGCAACTATACACGTCAGAATGTAAAGAACAGTTACCGTGCAGGTATTGAACTGCAGGCAGAGTATCATCTTAACACTCAGTTTTCGTTTTCAGGCAACGCTGCATTCAGCAAAAACAAAATAAAAAAGTTTGAATATTATCTAGACGAATATGATGCAGCATTTGATTATACGGGACAGTCGCTGCAAACATTTTCAAATACCGATATTTCTTTTTCGCCAAACATAGTAGCAGCAGCAGGAATTTCGTATAAACCTTTTGCATGGCTTAAGATTGCACTGAACGAAAAATATGTTGGCCGACAGTATCTTGACAACACACAGTCGTCAGATAAGAGTCTGGATGCATTTTATTACACCAATGCCGTATTGGAAGGCAATTTCAATCTGAAAGAGTATGCTTCAGTAAACGTTGGAATTTCACTTTACAATCTGCTGAATTCAAAATATGCCAACAATGGTTACACCTATGGGTATATTTATGATGGGACTACCATCAACGAAACATACTATTACCCTCAGGCACTGATGCATTATCTGGCTTATGCACGAATCACATTTTAAATTCTCCGCTGTAAACTTTAACTGCAGGTCCCTGTAATACAACATCAGTAAACTGATTATTTCCGGCAGTAAAATTTACTGTCAGGTGACCGCCCTGTGCTGTTACCTTCACAGGAGTTTTATTGATCAATCCGGAGTGAAAGGCTGCAATAGCAGCAGCGGTAATGCCTGTTCCGCAAGCAAGTGTTTCATCCTCCACACCGCGTTCATACGTGCGGATGTGCAAAGTATCTTTTTTAATTTCCACAAAGTTTACATTGATGCCTTCGCGTTTGAATGATTTGCTGTTTCTGATTGCACGGCCCTGCGCCACCACATCCATTTCAGTCACATTTTTTACAAAACTCACATAGTGTGGCGAACCGGTATTCAACACCACTGCTTCTTTGAGGTAAAGCAATTTATCAACTTCTGTCATGCTCACTGAAATAACTGCAGTTTCATTTTTAACAGTGTGGACTGTTGCCTCATGAATGCCGTCAAAAGCATTGAAAATTACATTTTTATTTTTTGCTCCGTGCAGATAATAAAAAAGCACCGCACAACGTGCTCCATTTCCACACATGCTTCCGATTTTTCCATCAGCATTGAAATATTCCATTTCGAAATCTGCATTTTTAATCCGGTTGATTTTAATCAGTCCGTCCGCACCAACTCCGTAATGTCTGTGACAAAGCAACTCTATTTGTGAGGCAGTAAGTTTTTTATATTTGTTATCTCTGTTATCGAGAACAACAAAATCATTTCCTGCACCATGATATTTGCTGAATTTTATCTGCATTTTTTTGAGGGGATAAAACTTTATTTCACAAATCTACGTTGTTGAACAGAAATACAGCAAAAATTTGTTAAAGACTGTTAACACACCGCTTCACAGAGGTTTCACAGGTTCAACTATAATTTTGCTGATATAATTAAAACAGATAGTAAAAAAATAATACTATGATGACACAAATTAAAAAATCACTCGGCATCCTGTTAATTGCCGGAATTGGAGGAATGACATCTCTGATGATTTACAAATCTACAGAGAAAAAAAGTGAAACAGCATTTCAAACCGCAGTACCTGCTTATAAAGTAAGTATGCCCGAAGGTGGCGCTGCTATAGCAGACTTTACGGTAGCAGCAGAAAAAACCATACCTGCAGTTGTGCATGTAAAAACCAGTTATGCTGCGCAGCCGGCAAATAATTTTCTTTTTAATCCGTTTAACTTTTGGGGAAATCCCGGATATGGAATGCCACAGCAACAACAACAGGCTTCTGGTTCCGGTGTGATAATTTCTGATGACGGTTATATTGTTACGAATAATCACGTAGTGGACAATGCCGAAAAAATTGAAGTGGCATTAGATGATAAGCGTACATTTACTGCTAAACTTATAGGCGCTGATCCTTCCACCGATTTGGCTTTATTGAAAATTGACCAGACAAATTTGCCTTATGCCAAATTCAGCAACTCTGACGATTTAAAAGTTGGTCAGTGGGTACTTGCAGTAGGAAATCCTTTTAACCTTAACTCTACTGCTACAGCAGGTATTGTTTCAGCAAAAGGACGCAACATACATATATTAAATGACCAGCAGTTTCCGATTGAATCATTTATACAAACAGATGCAGCAGTGAATCCCGGTAACAGTGGAGGTGCATTAGTAAATCTGAATGGTGATTTAGTAGGAATTAATGCAGCCATAGCTTCCAACACAGGTTCGTACACCGGTTACTCCTTTGCCATCCCTGCAAATATTGTAAGAAAAGTAACCAAGGATTTGCTTGAATATGGTAAAGTGCAAAGAGGCTTTATTGGAATTACATTAAGAGATATTGATCAGACTTTGGCAAAAGATAAAAACCTGAAATCATTGCAAGGTGTATATATTGACGGTGTAGTGAGCGGAGGTGCCGGTGCTGCTGCAGGAATAAAACCTGGCGATGTTGTTACACGCGTTGGCGAAGTTGCAGTAAATTCTGCAAGTGAATTACAGGAACAAATAGGACGTTTCGGCCCCGGTGATAAAGTTAATCTCACAGTTGACAGAGACGGTGCAGAGAAAAATTATCAGATTACTCTGCGTGACAACACAGGAAGTGAAACAGTGGTTCGCGACAATAAGACACTTAACATGATGGGTGCTGAATTCGGAGAAGTATCAGCTAAGGAGAAAAAACAGTTAGGCATAAGTAATGGAGTGAAAATAACCAACCTGCAGAGCGGTAAATTACGCAGTGCAGGTATCAGAGACGGATTCATCATTACTGCTATTGACAATAAGAAAGTTTATACTGCAGATGATATTGCCGAAGTATTTCAGAATAAATCAGGAGGAATACTCATTGAAGGCATCTACCCTAACGGAATGAAAGCCTACTACGGATTCGGTTTGTAAGAAATTTTTCATAGGGTTAGTTTAGGTTACGACTTGGGGATTCATTGAATCCCCTTTCGTATTTTATAGAGGCTGATAATGATCTCCTATCACCATAATTTACACTTCGCACAAAACCTTTTGCAACAAAATAGGCTGCCCGTCAGGACAGCCTTTTATTAATTTTTATAAATCAATTAATAGTATGTAAGACGAATAACGTTTGCCAGATATTTTGCAAAGCGCATTACCTGACGACTGTAGCCATACTCATTGTCATACCAAACATAAAGCACCGCTGTTTTTCCATCCTTGCTCACGATAGTAGCAGGGCTGTCAACAATACTGGCACAGGAGTTACCTACCAAATCAGTACTTACCAGTTCGTTGCTGTAAGAATACTGGATCTGCTCTACCAGATTACCTTTCAGTGCAGCTTCTTTCAGAATTTCATTCACTGCATCTTTGTTAGTTGCTTTGGTGAGCGTAAGATTCAAAATGGCAAGTGACACATCAGGAGTTGGAACGCGCACTGCATTTCCTGTAATTTTTCCTGACAGTTCAGGCAACGCTTTGGAAACTGCTTTATCAGCACCTGTTTCAGTAATCACCATATTTAAAGCTGCCGAACGTCCTCTGCGGTATTTCTTATGATAGTTGTCGAGCAGGTTCTGATCGTTGGTGTATGAGTGAATGGTTTCGAGGTGGCCACGCTCAATACCGAGTGTATTATTGATAACAGCAAGCACAGGAACGATGGCATTGGTAGTACAGGATGCAGCTGAGAAAATTTTCTCGTCTTTATTGTGCTGTGCTTGATTGATACCATAAACCACATTAGGAATATCACCTTTGCCCGGAGCTGTGAGCAATACTTTATCAACTCCTTTTGCCAGCAGATGTTTGCTCAGACCTTCACGGTCGCGGGCCACACCTGTATTGTCAATCACCAATGCATCATTGATACCATATTTGGTATAGTCAATATCTTCAGCATTCTTTGCTGAAATCATGTGAACTGTATGTCCATTGATGATTAATGCACGGTTAGGTAAATCTTCAATGATTGTTCCGGGGAAAGGGCCATGAACACTGTCGGTACGAAGCAAATCAGCACGTTTGATGATGTCTTCATCACTTTTATCGCGTGTTACGATGGCACGCAGACGAAGTTGTTCTCCTTTTCCTGCATGAATGATTAATTCACGCGCAAGAATACGTCCGATACGTCCGAAACCGTAAAGTACAACATCCTTAGGAACAAGACTTCTTTTTTCTTTTCCTATAAAATCTTTAAGCGTTACTCCGATAAACTTAGAAACTGTTCCGTGTTTTTCTTTTTCATTCAGCCACTCATGAGCCAAACGACCCAAATCCAAACGTGATGGAGCCAGATCTACTGAGTTCAACTCCTTTGCAATAGCAAGAGCATCGAAAATGGTGATAGGTTTTTTAACAATTTCTTTGGCATATTGAATCAGATTCAGAATCTGGCTGGCGCTGCGGTCAACTGTTTGATTTCTGAAAATAACCAACTCAACAGACTTGTCGAACCACAATGTACCGATGATATGAATCAGCTCAATGGCAGCTTTTTCTGCTTTTATCCATTCATGTAAATCCTGCTCGTAATTTACATCCGTAACCGGTGAAGTTTGCATAATAAATTGATGTTTAAATTTTAAATTTTTAGTGCGGCAAATATACGGTTTTAAGGTCAGAAAACTGACATCATTCAGCGGATTCTTACATTTTTAAATAGTTGCTAAAGTCTGTTTATTAATTCTGAAAAATAACATTGAACTGTTTGTAACCTTTTTGGATAAATGGCGTTTATTGAGTTTGTATTATATTACTTTGCATACCAGAGATGAAGGATAGTTTATTGTATTTTTTCACCCATTTGGCAGATAAAATAATTGCCATTTCGGGTTTTACGATGTATAAGGTCAGCACGTTTTTCGGACTTTTGTTCTTTACTGAAAAGAAGAAACAGGAAACAGAAGATTATAAAGTCATTATTGAAAAAGAAAAACTATAATCGCTTTTTCTCTGCTCAGTAATCCATACTGAAATCATTAAAAACAAGTGATATCATTTTTTGGGATTTACTTCCATCAGAAGTAATAGTCATCCCCTGCAGTTGACTGATCAAAAGAAGGTCTGCCTGCTTTTCTGTCGGACATAAATGACTTCATTACTCCTGACATGGCGCTGTAAATTTGCTTTTTGTTTTTCATGGCATAACGTAATGCATAACGGGCAGCAATAAAACCAAGCGAATACACCGGAGTCGCAGATTTGCCTCTTATTATTCTCCTGAAAAGAAACTCAGAGCCTAAAGCAACTATTCCATTTAAAGAACGGGAAGGCACATTGGAATCTTTTCCGGTAACAGATTTCCAGGCAGATTTTAAAAGGTTTCCGGGAGTCAACTGTTCCTTTACTGCACTGAAATTACCTTCCAGTTGTTCTTCCAGTTCCAAACGTTTTTTTCGCAATTGCTGTTTTTGCAACTTCAACTCTTCCAAACTGCTTATCTGAGGCAACTTCATTGAGGTTAATTATTATCTGAGTTATTTATTTTCCGAAGTAAAAAATTGATGATAGGCATTTTTATCCACTTTCCTGCATTATACCAAACCAACATCAGTACTATTGCATAAAATGCTGCCAGTATAAAAAAACCTGCAAAGTAACTTCCGAGCCACTTACCCAAAAGCAAAGCTACTCCCAGACTACCGAATACAAATATCAGAGTAGCTAATAATCCAACAATTAAAAACAAAGCTATGGATGCAAGTATATCAGTAAGTTTTTCCTGCATGTTCAGCATTATCAGCCGAACTCTTACTTCAACATACTCTTTTACATTTTCTGCCAGATTTTCGAAAGGGTTTCCGTTTTCAGCCATGCAAGTAGTAAATTAAGTTGAATTAACAAACAATTATTTGTCTGACATCTGACGCGACAAGGAATCAACTTCGTCTTTTGCCTCATCTATTTTGCGTTTGATATCGTCCAGTATATCTTCGCCCTTTTCTTTTATTTTTCTGCGGGTTTCAGATCCTTTGTCAGGTGCAAACAAAATCCCTAAGATGGCACCTGCTGCTGCACCAAGAAGTAGTGCTCCTAAAATTTTTCCATTATTTGCCATGATTTTCTGTTTTAATAATGATACTTCAACAAAAGTAGTAAATAGATGTTTGCACAATGCTTAAAGATTGATGAATTATCTGCTGTTAAAAATGATTAGTCATCCTGTAATTGGTCAAGCAACGATTGCAACTCCATTCGTGTTTTGGATTTATCTGTTTGCTGAGCCAAAGCAATTCCTTCTTTGCAATAACGTATGGCCAAGGCTTTGTCCTGTTCCTGATAAAACAACGCCAACTGATAGTAAACCGGCAAGTAATTCACATCCAAATTAAGTACTTTTTTAAAATATTGCTCTGCATTACTCGGCTCTCCTGATGCAATATACTCAAGTGCAATGGCATACAACAAAAACACATCGTTTGGTGATTCTTTCAAGAGAACTTGTAACTGATTAAGACGTGATGTTGACATTTTACACAATCCTGTTTTTAATAAAAAGCAATATTATCTATTTTTGCAGCCCGAATTAACAACTTAACTATTCATTTTATTATGAAAATATTGGTTTGCATCAGTCACGTACCCGATACTACTTCAAAAATTAATTTTACAGATGACAAAAAGTCGTTTGTCACTCAGGGTATTCAGTATATTATCAATCCTTCGGATGAAATAGCTCTTACACGGGCTTTGGAGTTAACCGAAAAAGATGGCGGTAGCGTTACAGTTATCAATGTTGGTGACAACTCTACAGAAGCAACTATACGCAAAGCTCTTGCCATTGGTGCTACTGATGCCGTTAGAGTAAATGCCGCTCCGAGAGATGCATTTTTTGTGGCAAAACAAATTGCTGAATATGCAGGAAAAAACAGTTTCGACTTAATCCTTTGCGGACGTGAGTCTATTGATTATAATGGCTCACAGGTTCCTTCAATGGTAGCTGAAATGTTATCGCTTCCTGCTGTAAACAGTGTAAAATCTCTGACTATAGAAAATGGCACTGCAACTCTTGACCGCGAAATTGAAGGCGGAAAAGAAGTGGTTACCTGTCCACTGCCATGCGTAGTGAGTGCAACAGAAGGAATGGCTGAACCGCGAATTCCAAACATGAGAGGAATTATGAGTGCTCGTACCAAACCATTGACGGTAGCAGAGCCTGTTGACGTAGAAAATATGCAACAAATTGTTTCGTACGACAAACCTCAGCCACGCACGCAGGTTAAACTGATTGATGCTGCCAATGTTGCAGCTCTGGTAGATGCACTTCATAACGAAGCAAAAGTTATCTGATAAATTAAACATTACCCATTAAATACTTTAATCAAGAATGAACATATTAGCATATATAGAAACCGCTGATGGCAAACTGAAAAAATCAGCTTTGGAAATATTGAGTTATGGTGCAGCCATAGCTTCACAAACTGGCGGACAACTTATTGCAATTGCCATTGGCGATGTACAGGCTGACGAATTAGCAAGAGCAGGGCGTTATGGTGCTGCAAAAGTTTTGCATGCCAATAATGACAAACTCAAACAATATGTAGGACAGGCTTATGCTACAGCAGTAGCCGAAGCTGCAAAAAACATTCAGGCCGATGTGGTAGTACTTTCCAACTCATTTTCAGGTAAGGGAATGGCTCCGCGTATTGCAGTAAAACTAAATGCTGCAATGGCTGATGGTGCTGTTGCATTGCCCGAAACAGGGAATGGATTTAAAGTAAGAAAGACTGCATTTTCAGGAAAAGCATTTGCTGATGTGGAACTTACTTCAAAAACTAAGATTGTTACTCTTGTACCTAACTCTTATAAAGCTGTTGAACAGGCTGCAGCAGGTGCAGTAGAAGCATTTTCACCACAAATAAATGAAGCAGATTTTGCTGTAAAAGTTAAAGAAGTAGTTAAAGCATCCGATAAAATTTCGCTACCTGAAGCAGAGATTGTTGTTTCAGGTGGTCGCGGACTTAAAGGTCCTGAAAACTGGGGCATGATTGAAGAGTTAGCCTCATTACTTGGCGCTGCTACAGCATGTTCGAAACCGGTGAGTGATGCCAACTGGAGGCCACACAGCGAACACGTAGGACAGACAGGGCTTGCCATAAGTCCGAATCTTTATATTGCAATAGGTATTTCAGGTGCTATACAACATCTGGCAGGAGTAAGCTCATCAAAAACCATTGTGGTTATCAACAAAGATCCTGAGGCACCATTTTTCAAAGCTGCCGACTATGGTATTGTAGGAGATGCGTTTGAAGTGGTTCCAAAACTTATTGAAGAGGTTAAAAAATTTAAAGCAGCCAATTCTTAATTGTATTTAACTTTTCTGTATTTTTAAACCTTGATGAAAAAAATCAGGCTTTTCATTACACGGCTTGAACCAAGTTCAATACAGAGTGGTGTTTACACTCTGGTATTAAATGAACATGGTGGTACACGCAGGTTACCTATCATCATTGGCAGCTATGAGGCTCAGGCTATTGCAGTAGAGATGGAAAATCTGACTCCTAACAGGCCTCTTACTCATGACCTTTTTAAAAGTTTTGCATCATCTTTCGATATTCATCTGAATGAAGTGGTGATTTATAATCTGAAGGAAGGTGTGTTTTATGCCAAACTGATTTGCAATAATCTGGACAAAGAAGTAGAAATTGATTCAAGAACGAGTGATGCAGTTGCACTGGCAGTTCGTTTCAACTGTCCGATTTATACCTATGATTTTATACTTGAACAGGCTGGAGTGGAAATCGAAGAAGACAGTGAGAGTGAGGAAGAATCAAATCCGCCTGAAGAAAAACCAAAACCGCCTCCGGTTGAGAAAAAAAAGACTACCAAACAGACCTCTGCTGATTATTCGCATTTATCAAATGAAGAGCTGAATGAAGCACTCAAAAACGCAATAGACCATGAGGACTATGAAGTTGCTTCGAAATTACGTGATGAGCTGAACAGAAGAAAAAAGCAATAACTTTTATTACCTGAGTTATTTTGTTTTTTTAACTCTGAAAAGTAAAGCAGCTTATCTTACTTTATCGCCAAGCATTGGCACAAAACGAAAGGTATTGAAATCGGTAATTTCCATTTCGCCTTTGGCATTTTTCAAAACAGTTTTCATCACCTGAACTTTCTCTCCTACCGGTGCTACCATCAATCCTCCGGGTTTCAGTTGCTCAAAAAGTGTTACAGGAATTTCAGGTGCACCACAGGTAATGATTATCTTATCGAATGGAGCAAAAACAGGCAATCCCTTAAATCCGTCACCAAAATGTATTTTAGGTATATAACCCATACTTTGCAGCAGATTGCGTGCTTTATCAGCAAGTACTTTATGACGTTCAATAGAAAAAACCTTAGCCCCCAACTCACACAATACTGCTGTCTGATATCCTGAACCTGTTCCTATTTCCAACACCTTCTCACCTTTGTTTATACCGAGCAATTGCGACTGAAAAGCAACCGTATAAGGCTGTGAAATGGTTTGACCTGCATCAATAGGAAATGCCTTATCTGCATAGGCAAATTCAATAAAAGCATTATCCATAAATGCATGCCGCGGAATTTTGCCTATTGCTGCCAACACTGCCTGGTCGGTAATGCCTTTGGCTTTAATCTCATCAACTAATTTTCTGCGGAGTCCCTGGTGTTTAAATGTATCAATAATGGTCATATCAGTAGCAAAATTAAAAGGATAAACAGATAGAAAATTCATTCACCTTAAGACTTTTTAACAGCATGGATTTGCTACTTTTGCACAAATTTTTTTATGCTTAAAATAGGCGTTATAGGCGCAGGCCATCTTGGCAAGATTCACATACGGCTTCTTAAAGAAATACCTGCTTATGAACTTATTGGGTTCTTTGATACCGATAAGGAAACTGCGGAAAAAGTAAGTGCCGAATTCAATGTGCCATATATATCTGACACTACTGAACTAATCAGAAGAGTTGATGTTATAGACATTGTAACTCCTACCCTTTCTCATTTTGAGTATGCAGTAAAAGCACTGAACAGCGGCAAACATATTTTTATTGAAAAACCAATTTCAAATACTCTTGCCGAAGCTGAAGAAATAATACGGTTAGCCAATCAGCATCAATTAAAAGTTCAGATTGGTCATGTGGAGCGATTTAATCCTGCATTTATAGCTGCGCGAAGTTTCATACATGACCCCATGTTCATTGAAGCACACCGCCTGGCCGAATTTAATCCGAGAGGAACAGATGTGCCTGTAGTACTTGACCTGATGATTCATGACATTGATGTTATTTTAAGTATTGTAAAATCGAAAGTCAGTCACATCAGCACCAGTGGAGTGTCTATCATTAGCGATACTCCCGACATCGCCAATGCACGCATTGAATTTGAAAATGGTTGTGTAGTAAATCTAACTGCAAGTCGCATTTCAATGAAAAATATGCGCAAAGCAAGAATTTTTCAAAACGACAGTTATGTGTCAGTTGATTTTCTGAAAAAGAAAGCAGAGGTAATCTCAATGCACGATACCAAGGAAAAAGAAAATCCGTTTGCATTGATAATTGACCCGGGAAACGGAAAACAAAAAAAGACCATTGAATTCAACAATCCTGTTGTGCAGGAAAGCAATGCTATCAAAGAAGAACTCATCAGCTTTGCGCATTGCATTAATAACAATACCACACCCATAGTTTCAGCAGAAGACGGATATTATGCGCTGAAAATTGCAAAGCAGATTATGGAAACCATGAATCAACAAAACATTATTCAGTAGCACATGAAAAATTTTCTGACGTTCATACTATTACTTTCTGTTGCTACCTCATGCAATCTGATAAACCCTGCAGAACCTGCACCATCCTATCTTCAGATAGATACCATTGCACTTACAACAGACTACGCCACTCAGGGAAGTGCCTCCCATAAAATTCGTGATGCATGGATTTATCTCGATAATCAACTTGTTGGAGCTTATGAGCTACCTTGTAGAATTCCGGTATTGTCAACAGGAGAGCATAGCCTCTCTGTTCGTGGTGGTGTATGGCTCAATGGTATCAGTGCCATGCATCTGCAATATTCTTTTTATGAGTTTATTGACCGCACAATTACCCTTGAACCCGGGCAGGTAAATCATTTATCAAATTTGTCCACTACCTACATCAGCGGACTGACCTTTGCACTCAACGAAGATTTTTCCGGATTGTATTCATTCGAAAAAAGTGATGACAGCCCTGTAGGGATGGTAGCCGAGTTTGATGCTGCCAATGCTTTTGAAGGAGGTTATGGTGTGGTGAGAGTGGATACAGGAATGTATAATTTCGAAGTGAAATCGAAAGAAATGACATTACCCAACAACGGAACCAATGTGTATCTCGAAATGAATTACAAAAACAGTGCAACCTTTCAGGTACTCCTGCAGGCCACTGATATTTTTGGAAATGTGATTAACAATAATGTCCTGACTGTAAATCCACGTGAAGAATGGAATAAAATTTATATTGAGCTGAAACCTGCCATGCAACTTACTACAACTGCAACTCGCTTTCGTGTGTTATTCGGAATGCAGCGGACTGATGCCACTACCAAAGAAAATTTCTTTTTTGACAATGTAAAAGTCATCTATAACTGATAGCGTTCTCCGAAATTTTACCATGAATAAAAAATTACAAGTCATAAAGTATTTAATTGCTGATTTCTTTTCGGCAATCATTGCCTGGACTTTGTTTTTTATGTACCGTAAAATCTGGATTGAACCGGGAGATTTAACATTCAGCCAGGAATTTTTTAAAGACAGTAAATACGTTCTTGGCATAAGTATTCTGCCGTTTTGCTGGATTATTTTTTACACTTTCTTAGGAACGTATAACAACATTTACCGTAAATCACGACTGCGTGATCTTGCTCAAACAGCACTGGCATCCATCATTGGTGTTACCATCATTTTCTTTGCATTGTTGCTGGATGATGTGATTGTTTCATACAAAAGTTATTACCAAACCTATCTTACTCTTCTGGGTCTTCATTTCGGAATCACAGTATTTTTCAGATTAATTATTACCACCATCACCGGTAATAAAATCAAAAAACGTAAAATCGGATTCAACACTTTGTTGGTTGGAAGCAGCGTGAATGCTTTGAAAATTTTTTCAGAACTTGAATCTCAAAGCATCAGTCAGGGAAATAAGTTTGTCGGATACATACATGTGGATGAAAACAATGGAAAATATCTGAATGGCAAACTGCCTCACCTCGGTGGAATTGATGATATTACTTCTGCTATTGCAAAGTATGATGTGGAAGAAGTGATTATTGCCATTGAATCATCAGAGCATGAAAACATCGGTTACATTATTAATGGACTGGAAAGCACCAATGCCATCGTGAAAATTATTCCTGATATGTACGACATCTTATCAGGTTCCGTAAAAATGAATTCCATATTCGGTGCAGCACTGATTGAAATTTACCCTCAGCTGATGCCTGTGTGGCAGCAATATGCCAAACGAATTATTGACATTATTGCATCTTTATGTTTTATCATCTGCTTCTCCCCTGTTTATCTGCTTACTGCACTGATGGTAAAACTCACAAGTAAGGGACCGATTATTTTTAAACAGGAACGTATCGGTTTACATGGCAATCCATTTTACATTTACAAATTTCGTAGTATGTATGTGGGTGCTGAAAAAAGCGGACCGCAGTTGTCGAGCAAAGACGACAGCAGAATTACTCCTCTCGGAAAATTTATGCGTAAGATTCGTTTGGACGAAACACCTCAGTTTGTAAATGTTTTAATTGGCGAAATGTCATTGGTAGGCCCACGTCCTGAAAGGCAGTATTTTATTGATCAGATCATGCAAAAATCACCTCACTACAGGCATTTGCATAAAGTACGCCCAGGAATCACATCGTGGGGGCAGGTAAAATTCGGCTATGCCGAAAATGTGGAACAGATGGTTGAAAGATTGAAATACGATATCATTTACATAGAAAACATGTCCCTCGCTCTTGATTTTAAAATTATGTTTTACACACTGAAAATAATTATTCAGGGACGAGGTAAATAATTCAGAATAAAAATTAATAACGATAAAAAATAAAGTATGAAAAACATTGCAGTTATAGGATCGGGTACCATGGGCAACGGTATTGCCCACGTATGTGCACAGTCAGGTTATTCGGTTTCATTAGTTGATATTTCAGATAAAGCTTTGGAAAAAGCATTAGCTACTATTACAGCCAATCTGGACAGAATGATAACCAAAGGCACCATCACTGCTGAAGTTAAAACTTCTACTCTCGCAAACATCAAAACCTATACTCAGTTGAAAGAAGGTGTAAAAAATGCCGACCTTGCCATTGAAGCTGCTTCTGAAAATGAACAGATAAAAACTTCCATCTTCAAAGAACTGGATGCTGCATGTAAACCTGAATGTATTCTTGCAACCAACACCTCCTCTATTTCTATCACCAAAATTGCTGCTGCCACTCAACGACCCGATAAGGTAATCGGCATGCACTTCATGAATCCCGTCCCCGTTATGAAACTTATTGAAGTAATTCGAGGCTACAAAACAAGTGATGAAGTGAACAACACAATATTTGAAATCTCAAAAAAACTCAATAAAATACCTGTAGAAGTAAACGACTATCCCGGCTTTATTGCCAACCGCATATTGATGCCTATGATTAACGAAGCGATTTACTCATTGTATGAAGGTGTTGCAGGTGTTGCTGAAATAGATACCGTGATGAAACTGGGTATGGCACATCCAATGGGGCCATTGCAGTTAGCAGATTTTATCGGCCTGGATGTTTGTCTGGCTATATTACATGTGATGCACGATGGCTTCGGCAATCCGAAATATGCACCTTGCCCATTGCTGGTGAATATGGTAACCGCAGGTAATCTTGGAAAAAAATCAGGAATTGGTTTTTATGATTATTCTAATGCCGGCAGCAAAGAACTTATTGTTGCATCATCCTTTCAAAAATGACTCTACCCTATGCTGAGATAATTCTCAAAAAAGGGAAAGAAAAAAGTATTGAAAATTTTCATCCCTGGATTTTTTCAGGTGCTGTTGCACAGAAACCTGAGACATTAAAAGATGGTGACCCTGTGTATGTGTTTTCGGCCGGAAAAGAATTTTTGGCTACCGGTATTTTTCATTATTCCAGTATTGCAGTTCGCATTCTTTCCTTCAGGAAGGAATTATTGGATGAGAATTTCTGGATTGAAAAAATAAAAAATGCTCTGGCATTAAGGCAGGCATTGCAATTATATAACAACAATGCTACAAATGCCTATCGGCTAATCCATGGCGAAGGTGACGGAATTTCAGGACTGATTATTGATGTTTATGACAAACATGTGGTGATGCAGGCGCATGTGCAAGGAATTTTTAATTTCAGAAAAGAAATTGCACATGCATTGCAAGCAACTTTAAATCCTGAAACCATTTATGATAAGAGTGAAGATACTTTTTTTACTGCAGATAAAAACAGGTTTTTATCAGGCACCTATTCTGACTGTGAAATAAAAGAAAACAACCTGGTGTTTTATGTAAACTGGGAAGAAGGACAGAAGACAGGATTCTTCAACGATCAGCGTGACAACAGAAAACTGCTTCAAAACTTTTGTAAGGATAAATCCGTGGTCAATCTGTTTGCCTATTCAGGAGGATTTTCAGTTTATGCACTTGCTGCGGGAGCTAAAAAGGTTGACTCTGTTGACAGTTCAGCAAAAGCAAAACTATGGGCAGAAAATAATGTTGCATTGAATAAACTTAATCATCATCAGTTTTACTGCGAAGATGTTTTTCAGTTTATAAAAAACAGTGATGAGCAATACGATGTTTGGATAGTAGATCCTCCCGCTTTCGCAAAACGGATAGACACTGTAAAAAACGCAATGATAGGTTATCGAAACCTGAATACAGCTGTGCTGAGAAAAGCTAAAAGTCAAAGCATTGTTTTCACATTTTCGTGCTCACAGGCTATTGACAAAGAACTCTTCCGCAAACTCATTTTCCAGAGTGCAAAACAAGCTTCAAGGCAGGTAAAAATATTACATCAGCTGTCGCAACCTGCTGATCATCCCGTTTCAATATATCATCCTGAAGGCGAATATTTAAAAGGATTAGTTTTGTATGTTTCCTGAAAGGATAAATTAAATTAGATTAGCGAAATGAATATACTGCATCAAATACCCAACATTAAACATCTGTCATCCGGAAATTTTTTTCTGATGGCAGGACCCTGCGTTGTTGAATCAGAAGAACTCTGCATGTCGGTTGCCGAAAGAGTAATATCTATCACCGATAAACTGCAGATACCCTACATCTTCAAGGCAAGTTTCAAAAAAGCAAACCGCTCACGACTTGACTCATTTACAGGTATTGGTGATGAAACTTCTTTGCAGATTCTGAAAAATGTTCGCGAAAAATTTAAAGTACCTGTGGTAACCGACATTCATGAAAGTCATGATGCAGCTATGGCAGCACCCTATGTTGATGTGTTGCAAATTCCGGCATTCCTATGCCGTCAGACAGATCTATTGGTGGCAGCAGCTAAAACAGGGAAAGTTGTGAACGTAAAAAAAGGGCAATTTTTATCTCCTGAATCCATGAAATTTGCTGTAGATAAAATCAGACAAAGTGGGAATGATAAAGTAATACTAACCGAACGCGGAACCATGTTAGGTTACACCGATTTGGTAGTGGATATGCGAGGTATTCCGGAGATGAAAAAGATTAATGTTCCTGTAGTGATGGACGTGACTCACTCTCTTCAGCAGCCCAATCAGTCATCAGGAGTTACCGGTGGAAAGCCTGAATTAATCACGACTATTGCAAGAGCAGCAATAGCATCAGGTGCTGATGGTATTTTTATAGAAACCCATCCTGAACCTTCAAAAGCATTAAGTGATGGTGCCAATATGTTAAGGTTAGATTTGCTGGAAGAATTGCTCAGCTCTTTAATTAAAGTGCATCAGGCTGTCCGTTAGTAAAAAAGTTCTACTTTTGATTTCACCTTTCAAAACCGCAACCTGAAGTGTTATCAGTTAAAAACAGATTTATTGCTTTTGTCATCATTGCAGTTGTTCATCTGACAGGACAATTAGTTTCTAATGAATGGATAATTTGGATGACAAGGCCATTGCTGATGCCTTCGCTATTATGGTGGTTTCTTTCGCTAATATCAAAACCTTTTTCTTTCGCTCACAAACGAATGATAGCTGCTTTGTTGCTGGCATCTGCAGGAGACATCTTTGCCCTACTGGCAAAATTTAACGACTGGTTTTTCTTTGCTGATATATTGTGCTACTTATTTATGCAACTGATGTATGTACTCATCTTTTTATCTATTGTCCGATTTCAGGATGTTTCTAAAGTTTATATATCAATTGCCATTTTAATATTTATCGTTTATGGAATTATTTTTCTGAATTATCTGCTTCCTCATTCAGGATGGCTGACTTTGCCAATTCTTATTTATGCTTCTGCTGTAACTTTAACAATCATTTCATCGGCCATAACAATTACATATTTCCCCCGTCCATTATTCATTATGCTGATGGCAGGCACAATTATTTATTTAATTTCTGATACTATTATTGCCACTAACAAATTTATAACACCTGTTTACCTTTCAGGATTTTGGGGATTGCTGGCATATATCGTTGCACAGGCACTCATCACAAAGGTGATTAGTAAATACAAGGATGAAACTGATAATCGTGAAAATTAAAAACAATACCCTATTCCTGTTTCAAGGAAATCAGCCTGTCCAAAATTAGTCTTAATGTAAACACCAGCGTAAAAATTGGAACCGGTATGTACAACAGCATCTCTGATGTAATATTGAAATCCAAGCCTTGCAGTAATCCAGCCTTTAATTTCTTTTTTTAAGTTTGAATTATCCTCCGTCTTCAGTCTTTTATGGTAAGCAGGATTATACACATAAACTCCACCATTTACCAACATACTGAAATGTCCAAATAAAAACTCATTACCAATTGCAGTTTGAATAGCAACAGAACGCCAGTGTTCTTTATCGTCATACAATCTCTGACTGGTGATGTAGTCATACATACCTGCATTGTACCATCCTTCAACTCCTGCATGAAACTTATTGACAGGCGACAGATATTTTGTTGCATACATAGCAACCAGATACACAGGATAACGCGGACCATTGACAGGGAATGTACTTGCGCCTTGCTCATTTTGCCCCAAAGCCAACCGTATCTGTCCATGTATTTTTTTGTCACGTTCAAGATTTCTTGACCCCATCAATATACTTGCAGGTTGAATATGATACCGCACTCCTGCTGAAATTACCGGAAGATTGATGCCAAGATTTGGCAATTTATAATGTGAGTTTGAGCAATGATAAACTCCTGCATTCAGGTTCACAGACCAAAACGGAGACAGATAATACCTTAACAAAAGTCGTGCAGAAGCATTAAAAGTAAAAGTTGAACCTACGACAGTATTTTCCGGATTGTTTTCTATGTCATAATGCCTTGTGAATCCTGCAACACCAAATCCTGCCACTGCTTCTGCATACAACTTATCACTGAGCCTGAAAGGAAACTCAAGTCTGTAAAGTCCGCTTATCATACTTCCCAAAACCTTTGAGCTTCCAAGTGTTCCATAATTTATCTCGAAAGAAGCAACCGGATAGCGATAGTAAGGATGCCATGCTTTGGTACCATTCAGCCGGCTGCCAATAACAAAACTGTTCACCCAGGCAGCATTACGCTGCGGAAAAACAGGGTAATTTTTTACAATTCTTCCGGTGCTAACATTATATTCCACAAATGCAGGATGCAACAACGACTGCGAAAATGCCGTATCCGTTAAAAAAATTAAGATAAAAACAGCTAAGTACCTCACCTGCCGAATCAGTCTTTCATTGCTTTAATAATCGTAACAAAACTTCTGGATTTTAAAGATGCTCCTCCGATGAGTCCCCCATCCACATCTTGCAGTGCAAAAAGTTCAGCAGCGTTATTCTCATTACAACTGCCTCCGTATAAAATGCTGCATTGCTGTGCTATGGTATCAGAAAAAACAGAAGCAATTAATCCGCGAATATGATGATGTATTTCCTGCGCCTGAGCAGGCGAAGCAGTTAACCCTGTACCAATAGCCCACACAGGCTCATAGGCAATAACACATTTTCCAAAATCTTCTGCTGAAAGCCTGAGTACTGTATTCTTCAACTGTTTTTCCACAACACTGAAGTGTATCCCTTTTTCACGCTGTTCCTTTGTTTCACCTATACAAAATATCACTTTCAGATTATTCGCCAAAGCCACTTTTACCTTTTTTAAAAGCACATCATCTTCTTCTTTAAATAATGTTCTTCGCTCACTGTGTCCAATAATCACATGTGTTGCCCCACATGAAGCAATCATTGCGCAGGAAACCTCTCCCGTAAATGCTCCGCTATTTTCAGAAGCACAGTTTTGGGCTGAAACCTGAATAACTGAATTCTCTGTGAGTTTGTTCACACTGGTCAGAAATGGAAATGGCGGAGCAAGAATAATTTCTGCATTTCCCTTCACCTCATCTTTTACCATTGAAACAATTTCGGATGTAAGTTTAAAGGCCTCTTCGTAAGTGCCATTCATTTTCCAGTTGCCTGCAATTATTTTTTTTCTGCTCATAATTTATTGTTTGATGACTAAAGTAGTTAATAGTTTTAATCTCCGGGATATTGGATTGAATCATTCAATGAGTCAGTATGAAACTCATGATGCTGATTTAGGTTCAATGAGTCTGTCAGCAGCGAATCAATTGCGAGTGAGTCTAACCCTGCAATATCATAATCTTCCATATCGCAGTAGTATTCTTTTTTTATTCTTGTTTTAGGTTTGACAAACTTACCTGTGGTAACACCACTTTCCTTATCCTTATAAGCTTTTTCCATCATTTTGGCAAAGATGGGTAATGCCAATCGCGAACCCTGTCCTGCAGAGCCTCTGAAATGAACACTCCTGAATGGTGCACCTACCCAAACTCCTGTCACAAGGTCATGTGTGATGCCCATATACCATGCATCAGAATAATTGGAAGTAGTTCCTGTTTTCCCTGCAATCTCATTACCATTACCAAAAACATTGTATCCCCATAATGCCTGTGATGTGCCACCGGGCTCCTGAATAGTTCCCTGCAACATGTAAAGCATCAGCCATGCATTTTCTTCAGTAATTACCTGAGTAAAAACAGGGCTATATTCTTCTACTAAACTTCCATCATGGTTATAAATTGATTTTACAAGAATCGGTTCTGTCTTCTTTCCACCATTGGCAAAAGCAGCATAAGCACATACCATTTCATACACGTTCACATCACTTGAGCCAAGACAAATGGAAGGTACTGTATCTAACGGACTTTTAATACCCAACCTGTGCGCACATTCCACAACTGTTTCCCAACCTACATCCTCAGTAAGTTGTGCTGTTATGGAATTTACAGATTGTGCAAGTGCCCGCCTCAAGGTCTTGCTTGTATAGGTGTAAGTTCCGGTACTGTTTCTTGGTTCCCACACCTGGTCGCCATCATATACTATTCTAACAGGAACATCATTCATTCTGCTGCAAGGGGAAAAAGTATCTTCCAAAGCTGCCAAATATGCAAATGGCTTAAAGGTTGAACCTGCTTGTCTTTTGGATTGCCATACATGATCATACTTAAAATAATCATGACTTATTCCTCCAACATAAGCTTTAATTTCTCCTGTAAGCGGATTGACAGACATCATCCCTGTATTCAGAATTCTTGCATAAAATTTCAGTGAATCCATGTATGAAAACATGGTGTCCTTGCCTCCCGTATAAGTAAACACCTTCATTGGTCTCTTTCTATTCAATGCAGCAGTTACGGAGTCTTTATTACCATCATACAATCGCATCAGACGGTCGTACACAGGTGTATAAACAATTGCAGCTTCAGCAAAATTTTTCAACTCATTACCACGATCATCACGCCAGGGCACTGATGATCCCCACTGCTCATCAAACTGTTTTTGTATTTTTTTCATGTGATCAAAAACAGCTTCTTCTGCATACTTCTGAAGATGAGAATTGATGGTTGTATAAATTTTCAAACCGTCTTCAAATAAATTTAACCCCTTTGCATCACATTCCTGCGACACAATGCGATATACCATTTGTTTAAGATAAGAATCCTTGGTGCCCGGATTATTTTTTGCTCTGTTCAGTGTGAGAGGCAACGAACTTACAGAATCTGCCACCTGCTCTGATATGTATCCATATTTCTCCATCTGCGAGAGCACTACATTTCTGCGTTTCAATGAGCGTTTTTTATTCGTCAGCGGATTATAAGAACTGGTAGCTTTAAGCAAACCTATCAGTGTTGCGCTTTCCTGCAGATTAAGTTCAGCAGGTTGTTTACTGAAATAATTCTGCGATGCTACTTTAATACCGAACCAATTATTGCCAAAGTCAACAGTGTTGAAATACATCTCAAGAATTTCTTCCTTTGAATAAAATAATTCAAGTTTTATGGATGTAATCCATTCCTTGGTTTTGCTGATCAAAGTCCCCACAAAGCGTACACGTTGCAATAACCCCTGATTATTCCGTTTGCGAATATTGTACATGTTTTTCGCCAACTGTTGTGTTATGGTGCTGGCTCCTCTTTCATCACCTTTTGTAGTTGAATAAACACCACCCGCAAGAGCAAACAAATCCAATCCATGATGTTTATAAAACCTTACATCTTCAGTGGCAATTAACGCGTCAACTGCATTTTTAGAAATCTCAGAAAATTTTACAGGAGTACGGTTTTCATTATAAAATTTACCAATGAGTACGCTGTCTTCTGTATAAATTTCTGTTGCAATGGCCACCTGCGGATTTCGCACATCACTGAGTTTGGGCATATAGCCAAACAACCATAAAAAGTTGATGTGTAATGCCACAACATAATATACGATAAGCATAAAAAACTTTGCAGTCCACCTTAAAACCCTGTTACTGATAGCATCCAGATAAGAAAGTGTGAAAAGTGCTTTGAGAAAAGAAAAAATCCTTTGTAATATTTTCAGCAATAAGCTCATTCAGCAATTTTAAGATGTCAAAAATAACAGTTCATTTATTATTTAACCTCTAAATGACAAATCCATTCCAATTCACTTATTTTTGCCCTACCAAAACTTAAAAAAATTATGGCTGATCGTAATGCATTTATCGAACAAATAAAAGCCGGTTATACGTTTAAAGGAGATAGTATCATACTGGGTGCTCCTGTTCTTGAAAATGAAACTCTGACCGGAAATTATATAAAAGCTCCTCTCAAAACTTTTAATCGCCACGGCCTTATTGCAGGTGCTACCGGAACTGGAAAAACAAAAACCATGCAGGGTATTGCTGAATCATTATCTCAAAAAGGTGTTTCGTGTTTGCTGATGGATATTAAAGGTGATTTGAGCGGACTTGCAGCACCTGCTGCACCTAACCCTAAAATTGATGAACGTTATCAAAAGTTAGGACTTACATGGAAATCGCTACAGTTCCCTGTGGAGTTTTTAACTTTATCAGATGAAAAAGGAGTACGCCTCAGAGCTACTGTGTCTGAATTCGGCCCTGTTTTGTTTTCTAAAATTCTCGAGCTGAACGATACACAGCAAGGCGTTGTATCACTTGTGTTTAAATATTGTGACGACAACAAACTTCCGCTACTCGATTTAAAAGATTTTAAGAAAACTCTTCAGTACCTGACCAATGAAGGTAAAGACGAAATAAAAAATGAATATGGAGCTATCAGCACAGCATCAGTTTCTACAATCATTCGCAAGGTTATTGAAATTGAACAGCAGGGAGCTGAAAAATTTTTTGGTGAAAAATCATTCGAGGTAGAAGACCTTATGGGTGTTGACGAAAACGGATTCGGAAAATTGAATGTCATCAGGCTGGTTGACATTCAGGATAAACCGAAATTATTTTCTACATTCATGCTAAGTCTTCTGGCAGAAGTTTACAGCACTTTCCCTGAAGTGGGTGATCCGGATGCACCACATCTTGTAATTTTTATTGACGAAGCGCACTTAGTATTTAATAATGCAAGTAAAGTTTTACTCAATCAGATTGAAACCATTATTAAACTTATCAGGTCAAAAGGTGTGGGAGTATTTTTTGTAACGCAATCACCGGAAGATGTGCCATCTTCTGTTCTTGCTCAATTAGGAATGAAAGTACAACATGCTTTCAGGGTGTTTACGGCCAATGACCGCAAAGCATTAAAACTTATTGCAGAAAACTATCCGCTTTCTGAATTTTATAAAACAGATGAGTTGCTCACACAACTTGGCATTGGCGAAGCTGCCATTACTGTACTTAATGAAAAAGGAGTACCAACTCCGCTTGCGCACACGTTGCTAATTTCTCCTGCATCTAGAATGGATGTTCTCACTCCCGCTGAAATTGATGGTGTTGTTTCCAAATCGAAGTTGACAAATAAATACAATGAAGAAATTGACCGTGAAAGCGCTTCAGAAATGTTGTCGAAGAAAATAGAAGAACATACAACTGCAGCAAGTGATGATAAAGATTCCGGTAAATCAGATAAGAAAGAAAAAGAAGAACCCGGCATGCTGGAACAGGCAGTCAACAGTACAACAGGAAGACAGATTATGAGAACTGTAACTCGTGAACTTACAAGAGGATTACTGGGAGTTTTAGGCGTTGGGTCAACACGAAGAAAAAAATCCGGTTGGTTTTAACCTGAAATTCTATTTATGGTTGAAACTTCTACAGCTTATAATTCTATCTCCACCATTCATTATTCGAAATATTTAAAACGCGAAGTAAGAGTTGACTTTTACTTTCCGGCTAAATATCCAAGAAATTGTCGTTTGCTTATTTTAAATGACGGGCAGGATGCAGACCAGCTAATGCTGAAACCAACATTGAACAATTTATTTGCTGCAAAAAAAATTCAGCCGTTGATAGTGGCTGCTATCTATGCCGGAGAAAAAAGAATGCTTGAATATGGAATTGCTTCCAAAGCTGATTACTTAAAACGTGGTCGTCTGGCAAAATACTATACACAATTTGTTATAAAAGAATTGTTACCTCTTACATCGCAGTTGATGCAACTAAAAACAACTCCTGATAAAACAGCTGTTGCAGGATTTTCGTTAGGAGGATTAACTGCCTTTGATCTGGCCTGGAATCATCCAGAAATATTTGGAATAACAGGAGTATTCAGCGGATCTTTTTGGTGGCGTAAAAAAGATTACACTGCCGGATATACCGATAATGACAGAATCATGCACGAAATTGTTCGTAAAACCAAAACTAAACCTGAATTGAAATGCTGGATTCAGACAGGTACTGACGATGAAAAAGCAGACCGTAACAAGAATGGCATAATAGATTCAATTGATGATTCTCTTGACCTTATCAAAGAAATGAAGGCTAAAGGTTTTTCTGATAAAGACATTCAATATGTAGAAATTAAAGGAGGACAACACAACCAGCAAACATGGGCATCGGCATTACCAATGTTTCTGCAATGGGCCTTTGGCAATAAAAAGAAAGTGGATATTTATTAAACGATGGAATTGTTATGCACAAACTTCCTGTGCAAGCTTCTTCAAATCAATACCATCAAAAGTACCTGAACTCATCATCAGCAGTACAGACTTCGTAAATCCCCTACCCGTCAGATATTTTTTTAGCTCTTCTGAATCAGTAAATATTTTTAAATCGTTCCGCAAGAATGCTGCTCTTACCTTATCCGTAGTTATCGGTTTCAGCTTTTTGTGTTCAATGGTTTTTGGATTGAAGTAAACAATAGCTTCATCGGCTTCATCCATAGAATGAGCATATTCATTCAGAAAAGTCTCATTAAGGCTGCTGAAGGTATGCAATTCCATACAGGCAACAAGTTCATGCTTCGGGTATTGATTTCTTACTGCATCCACAGTTGCTTTCAATTTTGAAGGTGAATGTGCGAAATCCTTATACACTACCAGTTCGTCTGTACGCAATAACAGTTCAAGTCTGCGTGCAGCTCCTTTAAAAGTTGCTATGGCTTTATAAAACTCAGCAGCTGTCACACCTATAGCTTCGCACACAAGCCTTGCCCCTTCCAGATTCATGAGATTATGCGCTCCGAAAATCTGTAATTCAATTTCCTTTAATTCTCCTCCAACAGTTAAATAAGTTTTGCCATCTCTGATTTCATGTGGTGGAATGGTGTATGCATGCCTCTTTGCTTTCACCTGACTTTCTTCGCATAAATCTTTTAAAACCTTGTCGTTTTCACAATAAATCAGTTGGCCTCCCGGCTCAATTTTATCAATAAAAATCCTGAACTGATCTACATAATTCCCGAATGTAGGAAACACGTTGATGTGATCCCAGGCAATTCCACTCAATAATGCCACGTGTGGTTTGTACCAGTGAAATTTAGGTCTGCGGTCTATTGGCGAAGTGAGGTATTCATCCCCCTCTAAAATAATTACAGGAGCATCAGCAGTAAGTTTTACCATTGTATCAAAACCTTCAAGCTGCGCACCAACCATATAATCGAAAGCCCGCCCTGTTGATTTAAGTACGTGCAAAATCATGGATGTGATAGTTGTCTTGCCATGGCTGCCGCCTATAACTACACGTGTTTTGGTTTTTGATTGTTCATACAAATACTCCGGATACGAATAAACTTTTACTCCTTTTTCTAATGCTGCCATCAATTCAGGATTATCAGGTCGGGCATGCATTCCAAGAATTACTGCATCTAGGTCCTGAGTAATTTTTTCAGGAAACCATCCCGTTTTTGCAGGCAAAATACCGGCCTTTTCCAATCTCGATTTAGCAGGCTCTGTAATCTCATCATCACTGCCTGTAATGTTATATCCTTTATGATGCAATGCCAAGGCCAGATTGTGCATAGCACTACCCGCAATAGCTATAAAATGAACCTTCATATCAATACGATTTAAAGGCTAAATTAGCTGCACATTCATTTTATGTGATGATTTACTGAAAGACTTATCAACGAAATAGCTAACCTTGCACAAAAGTTAAAAAATACGCGGATTAATTTAGTTTTGCACTAAAATTTTTCAGTTTGAAGATTAAGATTTTAGACTTATACATCATCCGGAAATTTCTCGGCACATTTCTATTCTCCATAGCACTGATAGTGGCTATAGCAGTGGTGTTTGACATTTCAGAAAAAGTAGATGATTTTATTGAACGGCATGCCCCTCTGAAAACGATTATTTTTGATTACTACCTTAACTTCATTCCCTATTTTGCCAATTTATTCAGCCCATTATTTGTTTTTATTTCCGTAATTTTTTTCACTTCCAAAATGGCAGGTCAAACGGAGATTATTGCTATACTCAACAGCGGAATAAGTTTCAACCGATTCCTGCGACCGTATATTATTGCAGCTACTGTTATTGCCATTGCATCGTTTTATCTCAATAACTGGGTAATACCTCATGCTAATAAGGGAAGGCTTGCTTTTGAAAATATTTATATCAAGAATCCTTATGTTTACAGCAACAGGAATATACACCGCCAGCTGAAACCCGGCCAGTACTTATATTTTGAGAGTTACGACAACAAAGCTAATACAGGATTTTTGTTCAGCATTGAAAATTTTGAAAACGGACAGATGAAGTCAAAACTGATGGCCGACAGAATTACATGGAATCCCGGTTCCAAAACATGGACGTTAGAAAATTACACCATTCGATATATTGATGGAATGCATGAACAACTGATAAGAGGAATCAGAAAAGACACAACACTTGCAATAAACCCTGATGAGTTCAACCGAAGATTAAACTTTATTGAAACAATGGATTTTGGTGAATTGAACAGCTATATTAAAGAAGAAAAATTGCGAGGGTCAGAAACAATTCCATTTTATGAAGTTGAAAAATACAGGCGCACTTCTTATCCGTTTGCAACTTTTATCCTCACTATTATTGGTGTCTCCATATCAAGTAAAAAGGTAAGAGGAGGAATTGGTTTGCAGTTAGGAGCCGGAATATTGTTGAGTTTTACGTATATCATGTTTATGCAGGTGAGCACTACATTTGCAACAAACGGTAATCTTCCTGCACTGATAGCGGTATGGATTCCCAATATTTTTTATGCTTTTATTGCTATTTACATGCTTAGAAAAGCTCCAAAATAAAAACAATCCGGAAAAAGTCCGGATTGTTTTTAAATCATATCAATTAACAACTATTTTACAGTATCAGCAGGATAATCCTTTGGATTAAATGCCGTCTCCGGATGATTAACACGATAACGATAACCAATTATTGGAACAGCAATAGATTTTAATGGTTTGTTTGAAGGCATCAGTCTGTAATAAGCAATGCGGTTTTCCATAGGTGTTTTGTCAACAAAAGCATATGCACGCAGTACATCTGAATTGCCGTTAGCTTTTACAGCACCAATGCGATAATATTCAATTGCATCAACTGAACGCTCTACAATGAATGAATCAATATCTGTTTCTCTTGAAGTGTACCAACTTACCATCACATGTTGCTCTCTGGCTTCAGCCTGAAATGCAAGTAATGTGATTGGCAACTGTTGCACATGAGTAGTGCTGCGGATAATAAAATTATCCAGTATGGTTTTTTCTGTTCCTCCACCATTCATGTTTCTTCCAATTATGATATTGTCTGACGACTTCCAGAACATGGCACGTTCTTTTGGACCCTGATAATTCCACACAACTACGCCATCAACCATAATCTCTCCTTTTCCTGAATTTGGGTCGTATGCAAAACGATAAGTTCTGAACTCATCATCTTTGATCAACTCATAATTTACCGTTTCATTTACAGAATAGCTTCTGCCTTTTTCAAGATTTACCTTATAAGAAATAATGAGTTTTCCATTTTTCATTCCAAAATTGAAATACCTTCCGCGGCTGATAAAATCGCAGTTATCATCCAATCTTTTATAGTCAAAACTTACATCAATACCATCTGCATTAAAATAATTATCTGTAGGAATAACCATATCAATACCATCCTTTGATTTTCCACCGCTTAAACCGTTGGTACCATCCACACCTTCAGACATTACAGCAGCAAACGAACTAATTTTAATGGCATCAGGACCTTTACTCGCCTTGGTAGGGTCATCACCATTCCAGTCAAATGCGAGGATGACTTCACCGTTATTTACATCATACCCCAGCATCATATTCGACATTGCACTTGCTCTTGAATCAGTGACATTGGATGTATTCATCACTACCGTAAGATACACAGCAAGACCTAATACTGATGATCCCGCAGTAACCAAAATGGCTTTGTGCATGAGCGACATCTTCTGACGCTGACGTAATCTGATTCTCTTTGCCATAATTAAATTTGTTAATGAACCTTCGGTTTATACTTTTCAAAGGCTCTAAAAGTTTTAGAAAAACCTAACTACTTTTGAGGTTTTCTTACAAAACATTATCGGTGAATGAGCTTTTTGACAATGGATTTCTTAAATCCTTTCAGCTCTAAAAAATATACACCCGGAGGCAATTGCAACGATTCGGGAAGAATAAACTCATTGGCTCCGTTTGTCACCTGCTGTTGCGTTTTATAACACAACTTTCCTTCGGCATTAACAAGTGATATTTCGGCTATTCCATTGCTCGGAGTGTTGAAATTTACTTTCAGATATTGATCAAATGGATTTGGAAAAGCTGAAATGATATTCAAATCACCTGAAGCTGTCTCTGAAGGATTCTCAGATGGAGTTTCAACTTGAGGAATATTGATGTCACCACTCTTTGCTAATACAAAAATTCCATTGGCAAAAACATTCTGTAAGGATACCTGTTGCATTTCATCTCCTGCAGGCATTGCAGTTTTACCTGTATTTTTCCAACCATTCTGAAATTGCATCAGCATCAAACCATCATCTTCAGTTAATCCCTGAGGCAATTCTGATTTTGAATAGTTGAGAGTTATGTCTGTTTTAAAATTACCTTGAATTCCAAACCATCGCTTCACTAAAGAAATATCCGTTATGTCTTTTGAATCAGAAATAAGTGGCGTAACTCCTGCTGGCATCGCTGAAGACATTGTTGAAGATGGATAAGAATAAACAATTGCATTACCATTTTGCGAAGGTGTCAACTGCATTTTGCTAATAATTTGACCATTGGCAGAAAAAGGTATGGTATATGTTTTTCCGATTTGCAAATCCTGCCATTCCAGTTTATCTGATTCACTTCTGCATTTGAAATATCCATTGATAATTTTCACAGCAACGGGATTTCCATTGTTAAGCACAAGTTTTTGATTGTTTAAATCAATAAATCCATTATTTATCTCAATACTGCTTCTTACAACCACGTTTGCACCTGCAAAAGCACTTCCTGCAATTTTCAGACTACCATATTGCTTTGACGGAGATGAAAGTGGGTCAGTGCCTGTAATCAGCTGATTGGTTCCTGCATATTCTACAATACTTTGATTATCGAGTGAAAAATCCATATTGCCTTTAGAACATATAGCTGCCGATTCTGATTTATTATACAAACCCTCCGTTCTTGAAAACGTCAGCACGCCTTGCGACTGAACAGAAATTCCGGAGTTGGCATACCTGGCATTAGAAATAATTTGTGCATTGTTTAAGATAAGTTGTGCCGAAGGTGAAATGGTCAGATAATCCGTTGCGGCAACCTGATGACTGCTTACCATAAAATTACCTTCTGTCATTTGTACTGTGCACCCCTTTGCAATGGTTTGTTTTATCTGATCAATCACAGCAGCAACACTTCGTTTGTACAGTACTGTTCCTTGTCGCGCAAAGGTTAATCTGCCAAAAAATGTTCCTGCACCTGCACCTGCCCGCGTCATCAAAGCATTACCTGAAGCTTGAAATTCCTCTCCATAAATTTTTAAAGCTGTGTTATTGCTGCCCTGTAAATTATCATCAAAATTCAATACACCATTCAGGTGATGAAACTTTCCGAAAACGGATAAATTAATCGAATCAGCAGAGGCAGTGAGATTATTAGAATGAAAAAGCATCAGTCCCCCACTCTGCACATAATCTCCCTGCAAGTTGGCATTTACCGTTCCTACATTGTTTTTTAACATCAGTATGCCTGACGATATTTTAAGTTTTTTACTGAAGTTATAAATACCGATGCCGGGCATTTTAGACAAACAGGTTGTTCCTCCATTTACATTAAAATCGCCTCCTACATTGAGCTGTATAGTATGACTTCCATAATTAAAATTGTTAGTCAAACCACTTATGATGACATCACCCATAAAATTATTCTCCTCGGCACCAACACTTCCGCTTGAGGTAAACTCAGCAGCTGCATCACCTGATAACTTTGTAATACCATTAACTGTGAGCAACGATCTTGCTTTGCTGTACTGCCCCATCAGTGTTGTCAAACCATTTATTCTGAACTTATCACTTGCATTTGCAAAATCAACAACAAGATTCTGCTGCACTGTAAGTGTATTTTGCACACCCGATTCATTGCAACCATAAAAACACATAAAGATTCCTCCATACAGTTCCAGGTCGCGAATAGTCATGTCCACTTTCCCCGCCTTTACTGTTGACAGATTAAATATCCCTCTGAAATCGCCATGTGTCTGCTTCAGTTTGCCTCCAACTGTGAGCTGAGCATTTCCTTTACCAAGATTTGCAACACCGGCATTATAGATTAATTCCACATTCCCCATGTTCAGAAAACCTTTCAGAACATTCAGATGTATATTTCCATCTCCGTTAAAAATTCCATTCAGTTCTCCTCCAATGTTGGCTATACTGTCAACTGTAACTTGAAATGATGATGGATGTGTGCCGCTATGCAAGTCCAGTACAGAGTTCATAGAAGACAAAACAATGTTTCCGATTTTTGTATTCGATATTTTTCCTGACTTATCCAATACCACCCAACCATCATCAATGGTCAGAGTTCCTTTGATTTCATGGGTCTCAAACTGATTGTCCTGATTCCACTCGAACAACGTATTACCAATGCGAGTATTGATTTTTACATTTCCAAAATTGCCGGTGACTACTGAGCCAAGAGGTACTGTGGTAAAGGAATACCATTTGTTTATGCTGAGGGTAGAACTTGCACTAAACGATTCAATTGAACGAGCAAATAAAGTTGCTCCACCAACAGTATTATCACCGGGATTCCAGATAAATGTTCCTGTGTTACCTATTGAAAAAGTTGCATTCGTCAATGATTGAGTGATATCTCCTCCGTTCATATCAAGCAATCCATCTACACTTAATGGACCATTTAACGTTAATTTTTTACCTGATATCAACTTACATTGTGCTGTTGCAATTACATGCAGTGACTTACTGCCAGCGTTGATATTAATCTGAACTACATTTCCTGCTGCAATTGTTACATCATCAGAAGATGTGGGAACACCTGCAGGACTCCAGATGGATGAGTTTGACCAGTCACCGGATGCAACAGAAACTTTGTTGGCTGCATGAGCAAAAAAGTTTATAACAGAAATAAACAGTACTAAAACTAACTTCCTCATCCTACTGATTGTCCTTTCTGTTATCGGTTTCAACTACATTTCTTACTCTGGCTCCCATCATCGTTTCCGCCTTAAAATCTGTTTTCAACTCAGATACGTTAAAGTCAACAGGTTTTGCTGTAGCAGTTGAAGTAGTTGCCTGAGCTTTTGATTTTTTTGAACCGGACAACTGAAAAAATATCACAAGGCCGGCTGTCAATAAAGCAACAATGGATGATACAACCAGTACCATCCTGAATGTTATTCTCATCTTCTGCCTTTGTCCGGCTCTTAAATTTCTCCTGAATCTGCGTTTACTCATTCTACAGTTTCCCCTGAATCTTTATATGAAAAAAATGAAAAAAGGTTGCATAAAAAAAGCCGCATTACGGTGCGGCTTTTTTTAAATATTACAATTATTACAAATTAACGAACATCAAATCATCTACTGTTATAGAGCCATTGTCTGCAAGAATAGCTGCACGCTCCATCACTGCTTTCAACTCACGTATGTTTCCTGGCCATTCATAGTCGAGCATAAACTTAGCTGCTTCTTTTGTAACTGTGGCAACAGGAGTTTTATTGGTTTGTGCATATTGTTCAAGAAAATGTTTGGCAAGTAAAATCACATCATCACCTCTTTCCTTCAAAGGAGGCAGGTGAATCAGGAATCCCTGAATACGGTAGAATAAATCTTCTCTGAAACGACCTTCTTTAACTTCAAGTGCAAGGTTACGGTTGGTAGCAGCTACCATTCTGAAATCAAGTTTAATGGTTTTATTACTTCCTATACGCTGTACTTCTTTTTCTTGTAACACACGCAACAATTTTGCCTGAAGGTTCAATGGCATTTCACCAATTTCGTCTAGAAATATAGTGCCGTCATTGGCCTCTTCAAACTTTCCTATTCTGCGCTCACGGGCATCTGTAAATGCTCCCTTCTCATGACCGAAAAGTTCACTTTCAATCAATTCTTCGGGGATAGCACTCATGTTTACGGTAACAAAGTTTTTTCTTGCACGCGGTGAATTATAATGCAGCGCCTTGGCAACAAGTTCCTTTCCTGTTCCGCTTTGCCCCGTCACTAATACCATCATATTGCTTTTTTCTACCTTCTGAATCAGTCGCAACATCCTCAGCACAGCATTGCTGTTTCCAAGAATATTACTGTACTTATGGCGATCTATAATCTGATCTTTGAGCATTTCATTTTCTTTCTTCAATACCACATTGGCACTGAGGTTGGCAATGGAGTTCTCCAGATTTACAAATAAATTGTCGTTCTTAATCAGATAGTCCTGTGCACCGCTTTTGTAAGCATCAACAACCACTTCAAGACTTTCCTGCCCTGAAACCAACACGCACATAATCGCTGAATTGTAACTTTTAATCTTACGCATCAGTCCCACTCCATTCATTCCGGGTAAGTGATAGTCAATAGTCACAATGTCTGGATTGAGATGAAGGTTGTTCAGACAATCCTCTGCTGACTCAAAATGTTGAATCTCGTAATTCGGATTCTTTGATAATGTCTGACGCATGAGGGTAACCATCATTGCATCATCTTCTACAATAAATATCTTCGCCATAGTTAATATTTGTTTATGCTTCTTCTTGTTTTAATTCATTTTCAAGTTCAATACATGCTACAGCACACTGGTCAGAAACTTTCTTGATAAGAGTCGGCATATCATCCAGATTAATCAACTCTTTTGCATTCTTTTCAATTGCCATAACATCCTCGTATGTTTCCTTTAAACCTACATAGTTTAAAGAAGGTTTCATTTTGTGTGCTGCCTGTCGCACTTTTTCCCAATCCTTTTGTTGAAGCCCGTCTTCCAAATCGGTAACTGATGCAGGGATATTGGTGACAAATAAATTCAGAAATTCTCTGATAAAATCTGCATTACCACCTGACATTTCATTCAGGAAGGTAAGATTGGTGAGTTTTGCTGCATTTGAAACAGGTGCTTCTTCTGAAACCTCAGCAGTACATGTGTTTTCAACTTCCACGCCCTTATCTTTTCCTGACAATTCAATTATTTTATTTTTAACCTCAATTGGATCAAAAGGCTTCGACACATAGTCATTCATTCCATTGGCAAGACATTTTTCCTTCTCTGTTGATGTAGCATGTGCCGTCATTGCCAGAATAGGAATATTTTGTTTTTTGCCTGTTAATGTTGTTCGTATTTTTTCAGTTGCAGCATATCCGTTCATCTCCGGCATTTCAATATCCATCAATACTACATCAAAATCTTCTGCAATAATTTTTTCAATTGCTTCTACTCCATTACATGCTTCGCCATGATCAAAACCCCAGTCTTTGATATGCTTATTAATGATCAATCGGTTAATCTCATTATCCTCTACCACAAGCAATTTTATCTTACCTGAAAAATTGACATGCTTCTCTGCAACTCCTTTGTTTTCTGTTTCAGCTTCTCCGGGTGCAGGTAATGCAAATGGCATCTCAAACGTAAAAGTTGTTCCTTTTTTCAGAACACTTTCCACCTGTATTTTTCCGTCCTGTAATTCAACAATTCTTTTTGCAATACTTAAACCAAGACCGGTTCCGCCATATTTCCTTGTAATATCGTTTCCTGCCTGCGAGAATGATTCAAAGATGGTAGCAATTTTATCTTCGGCAATACCGATACCGGTGTCTGCTACCTTAAATTGAATGCTTGCTCTATTGTCTTTAAAAGTCATCAGATGCACATTCAAAGTAACTGAGCCCTGATGTGTAAACTTAACAGCGTTTCCCATCAGATTATTTATCACCTGGCTTAATCTTACAGGGTCACCTTTAATTAACTCAGGAAGTTTATCATCGTATTCAACTTTTATTGTCATGTTCTTGTCAGTGACACGTGCTTTAAACAATTCGTTAATGGTGTTTACCAGCTCCTTTAAGTTGAAACATACATTTTCAAATGTCATCTTCTCCGCTTCAATCTTAGAGAAGTCGAGAATATCATTAATAATTACCAGCAGGTTATCCGCTGATTTTTTTATTGCATTCAGATAGTGCGTTTGTTCTTTATCGAGTTTCGATTGCTGAAGAATATTAGTTATACCAATGATTCCATGAATTGGTGTGCGGATTTCATGACTCATGTTAGCAAGGAACTGCTCTTTCATTTTTTGAGTTTCACTGGATATAATTACTTGTTGCCGCAACTGGTCTTCCTGCTCTTTGTGTCCGGTAATATCTGTTGCAATACCCATCACACCTGCAAGCTGGCCATCAGCACCAAAAGATGGAATGTAATGCACTTCAAAAAAGCACCCTTCATACTCCATGTTTTCCTTCACTTCTTTTCCTAACAGCGCATTTTTTACATCTTTAAGTTTGACAGGAAGTTTATTCCATATTTCAAAAACTGATTTGCCTAACACATCTTCCTCGCAGAGGTTCAGTGTATCCATAGCACGGCCTTTGAAAAGTGTAAATATTCCTGATTGGTTTATGTTGAACAGAATTAATTGCGATTTTGAAATCACGGCATTCAGAGTTCGCTCAGTTTGCAACAGCACACTCTCCATCGAACTTTGAGAAGTCTTAGACAGCTTATTCTTAAGAGCTGATTTTATGGCATTGGCTATTGTCTCAGGTGATAAGTTTGATTTGGATAAATAGTCCACTGCACCTGCCTTCATTATTTCAACTACCACTTTTTCATCAGCCTGTGCTGAAATTACAATTACAGGAGCCTGACCTCCTTGCTGTGTATATTCTAAAATAAAATCATAACCTGTAAGACCTGTAAGGTAATAGTCAATAATTAACGTATCATATTCTTTACTCAATGCAGCCTCCATCCCCTGCTCGTATGTTTCAGCAATGGTCAGGTCAGCATTAAATCCTGAAGATTTTATCGCACGCTTGATAGCTATTCTGTCAACAGCATCATCATCAATCACTAATATATTTACTTTTTTCTCAGACATTCTCCTTAATTTTAATCGGGTAAAACAGAAAGATTCCAGTACGAGTTGAGCACACCTATTGCTTCAACCAACTTGTCGAAAGACACCGGTTTAATGATATAACCTGCTACATTTTTTTTGTATGCCGCCAGTCGGTCCTGATCATCTTTGGAAGTAGTCAGCATAAAAACGCTGATGGTTTTTAATTCCTCATCATCACGTATAGCACTCAGCAGCTCGAGCCCGTTCATGCGAGGCATATTGATGTCAAGCAACATGATTTTTGGCATGTTTTCATATTTGGCATTGCCATTTATGCCTTTCAGATGTTCATAAGCTTCTTCTCCATCACGTGCAATCAGCAATGGGTTGGTAATATTATTTTTTGCAAACGCACGCTTCACAACCATTCGGTCTATCTCATCATCTTCAACAAGTAAAATGCTTGGTAATTCATCAGTCATCATACTCATACAATTTTTTTAGTATGACTTATACTGAATAACACCTGTTAAGTTACCTGCATCTTCACTGACTCCGGGAAAGCTTTTGTAAGAAATTTGAATTTTCGTTCAAAATCAGACACTCCGGCTGCGGCATTTACTCACTTCATGAGTTCGCCTTTCGGATTGAAAAATATTTTAAAGTAAAAATCCTGCTCCGATATTTTCGAAGAGATTCCTTCACATTTTATTGTCTGCGTTTAAATGTAAAGAATCAATGACGAAACCAGTTCTTATCTATTCTTTTATAAAAATCCCACTTACATTATTGAGAGTTCTGCAACATGGCCTCAAAACAAAAAAAGCGAACTGTTTAGTTCGCTTTCTCATATTCCCTTTAAAATCCTATTTCACTCTTTCCACATAGGTACCTGTGCGGGTATCTACTTTTATTTTTTCTCCTTCATTCACAAACAATGGAACCTGTACCACAGCACCTGTTTCAAGTGTTGCTGCCTTCAAAGTGTTGGTAGCTGTATCACCTTTTACTCCGGGTTCACTGTAAGTAATCACCAGTTCTACAAAAGTAGGTGGTTCTGCAAGAATTGGATTATCTCCTTCGAATGCAATCTTCAGCATCATTTCCTCTTTCAGATATTTGGCACCGTCACCAATCATCACTTCAGGAATGTAATGTTGTTCAAAAGTTTCGTTGTCCATCACTACCAGATTCTCTCCGTCTTTATAAAGGTATTGCATCATTTTGTATTCAACACGTGCTACCTCTACCGACTCACCTGCTCTGAAACGGTTCTCGGCAAGTTTTCCGTTTTTCAGGTTGCGTAATTTAGCCTGATAAAATGCCCTGAGGTTACCGGGTGTGCGGTGTTGGTATTCCACTACCTGATAAAGTTCACCGTTGAAACGTATTACCGAACCTATACTAATATCTCCTGTATCTGCCATTTTCTTTTTTTATTATATGATTAAATTAAACAAAACAGGCAACGTAAATAAACCGCTGCCTGTATGAAGTATTCTCAACTGAGGTTGTTATGCATTGTCAACAACATCAAAGTTTACTTTAGCTTTAATGTCGCGGTGCAATGCAACTTCAGCAGTGTAAGTGCCGGTTTTACGAATGTGTTCTTCAGGCATTGAGATTTGCTTCTTGTCAATGGAATATCCCATTTTTTTCAGTGTATCAGCAATGTTCTGTGAAGTAACTGATCCGTATAACTTGCCATTCTCTCCAACTTTGGCATTGATAGTAAGAGTAACACTTGAAATAGCATCTGCTAATTTTTCTGCATCACCTTTTATCTTAGCCATCTTATGAGCACGTTGCTTCATTGTTTCAGCATGCACTTTCATGTTGGCTTCGCTTGCAATAACTGCAAATCCGCGTGGTATCAGGTAATTTAGTCCGTAACCGTTTTTAACTTTTACGACTTCATCGGCATAACCGAGGTTCTTGATGTCTTGTTTTAAAATCACTTCCATGTTAATTCCCTCCTTGTTATTTTAACAAATCACCTACATAAGGCATTAAAGCAAGATGTCTTGCACGTTTTACTGCCTGACCAACTTTGCGCTGATACTTTAAAGAAGTACCTGTGATTCTGCGTGGCAACAATTTGCCTTGCTCATTCACAAACTTCAATAAGAAATTAGCGTCTTTATAATCAATATACTTGATACCAAGTTTCTTGAAACGGCAATATTTTTTCTTTGCTGTTTCTACTGCTACAGGATTTAAATACCTGATTTCTCCTTGTTTTGAACTCATTTTATTTTCCTCCTTTTATTTAGCAGTTTCTACTTCGGTTTCTTTCTTCTTCAACTCCGCATTCTTTCTTTTCTTTTCGTTGTAAGCAATTGCATGCTTATCGAGTGCAACAGTTAAAAACCGCATTACACGCTCATCGCGTTTGTATTCGATTTCCAACTTATTGATGAGTTCTCCGCCTGACTGAAACTCGATCAGATAATAGAAGCCCGTGTTCTTCTTCTGTATCGGGTAGGCAAGCTTGCGTAATCCCCAATTGTTCTCGTGAACAATCTTGGCACCATTGTCGGTGAGGATTTTCCTGAATTTGTCAACCGCTTCATTCATTTGCTCATTGCTGAGTACGGGTGTTAGAATGAACACGGTTTCGTACTGATTTGACATTTGTTTATATATATTTCAGTTTAATAGCCTATTTTTAAACGGACGGCAAAGATAGAAACTTATCCCTTTCATTAAAACATTTCTTCCATTTTTTATTCAGATGAATCCTTTGGGCATATTGTGAGGAAAATTCACAAGATTCTTTATTAAATATTTAATTGAATATAGTTAATTTACTACATTTATTATCAATTATTTACAATATAATAAAGTCAGAGCGTTTGGTTCGGCAGCATGTGTCAGCTATCACAACTTTTTCAATACTGAATCAAACCGGTTGTTCTAAAAAATATAGCCTACATTGCCTTCATCAATAATTATAGTACACCTGGATCTTCAAATATTTGCCAAAGAAATGAGTGCTTAACTTTATTTTCGCGCCCTCAGATTATGGGAAAAGACAAACTCAAGCGTTTTGCAGAAATGGAAACCTTTCAGAGGGTGTTTCAGCCTCAGGTGGATTATCATTCACCCGAACACGAGTTAAGAGGTTGCTGGAACGAAAAAGTGTTTTTCAATACACATCCTATTGTTCTGGAATTAGGATGCGGCAGAGGCGAATACACCGTTGAATTAGCCAAACGTTATCCCGACAAAAACTTTATCGGCATTGACATAAAAGGAGCACGAATCTGGCGTGGAGCCAAAACCATCAATGACGAACAAATCCTCAATGCAGCGTTCTTACGAATCAGGATGGAAACAATTGAGAAGTTCTTTAACAGAGCTGAAGTGAGTGATATTTGGATCACCTTTCCCGACCCTCAACCTCGCGAAGCAAAAGAAAATAAACGGCTCAGTTCATTGTTGTTTCTGAAACGTTATGCTTCTTTTCTTAAACCTGATGGAATTATACACCTGAAAACAGACAATTTTCCTTTGTATGATTATACTTACAATCTTGTTGAATCTATAAATGCTTCAGTGATTGCTGCTACTGACAACCTCTACCACTCAACTGACATTCCTCTAAATCTCGACATCAAAACGGCTTACGAAAAAAAATACCTCGCTGAAGGCAAACCTATTTGCTATCTGGCCTTCCGACTGCCTCCTGATTTTATCAGTAAGTTTTCTTTTGCAAAGTCTGATCAATTGCCGTAACGGCATGCTCCATTCTTTTCATTCCAGTTCCGGAGATAATCTGAAAAGGAATATTAAAAAATCTTAATTCTCTTACGTAAATATCAAACAATTCCTGTCGCTTATGCGGATGTTCTCTTAGAGGATCGTATTGCCAAGGCATATCAATATCCATCAACAGGTGAATTAGATAATCCTGCTCTTTGATTTTTTCAATTATCCAAGGCTCTGTTCTTCCGTATTTAAAATCACTCCACACCTTGATGACTATTAAATTGGTATCGCAAATAAGCAGTTGCTTGGCTTGCGTACTCAATTTCTCCTCCGCTTCCAGTTGTTGAAGTGCTATTTTTCCCAAATCATCATAGTCATACTGTCGGGATAAATTTTCAAGATAAGTTCTGGCCACCTCGGGCACCCATACGGTTTGATAATGTTCAGCTAATTGTTTGCTTAACTCCGTCTTACCTGTTGATTCAGGCCCTACAACAGCAATTTTAATTGCTTTCTTCATGAGCAATCAAATGATTCTGCCACTTGAAATAGCCAACTATAGCCATCAGTAAGTAAATAAAAAACAATATGGCATAAAGCGGTAATCCTTTGTAAAGATATATTCCGATGTAAATAATATTGGCATCTATCCACACTAACCAGTTTTCAATTTTCTTTTCAGCCAACATATACTGAGCAGCAAAACACAAACTCGTGGCCAGTGCATCCCAGTAAGGCACTGATGCTCCGGTGTAGGTGTGAAAAAATGTTCCCATTAAAATCGTCAGCACCACTACTCCTCCCAGCAATGCAAAAATCATTTTCTTTCCTGCATTGGTTACCGGCATATCAGCATCAGGTTTTTTGCCTTTCAGCCATCGCATCCATCCATAACTGAGCAATGAAATATATACCAGCTGCTGTATGACATCGGAATACAGACTTTGGTGATAAAATATGTAGAGCGATACACAAACATTTACTAAACTGACTGGGAAGTAAATAATCTTCTCCTTGATGCCGAAATAAATTCCTGCAATGCCGAATACAAAACCAATCCACTCTAAAAGCGGGATGCCAAGAATTAAAAGAGAATCAACATTCACTGTTTTTCCTTTTGTAAAGATTGATTTATCAGTTTTTTCATATCAGCAATTTCTGTCATCAACTCAGCATTTGTTTCAATGGCATTGCCGATGACTACAATATCTGCACCCGCCAAATATATTTCTTTTGCTTTTTCGGCAGTACGTATTCCGCCACCAACTATTAACGGAACTGTCAACTGCCTCTTCACCTCCTGAATCATTTTTTCAGGAACCGTTCTTCTGGCACCACTCCCCGCTTCGAGATAAATAAGTTTCATACCTAAATACTCACCGGCTAATGCTGTGGATACTGCAATTTCAATCCCATCATGTGGTATGGGTTTGGTGTTGCTTACATATTGTACGGTGGTTACGTTTCCACTGTCTATCAAAATATATCCTGTTGAAATTGCTTCCAAGCCAAACTCTTTAATTGCCGGAGCACTGATTACATGCTGACCAATCAATAAATCAGGATTTCGACCGGAAATAAGAGATAAATACAACAATGCATCTGCCTGATTATCTACCTGCGATGCATTACCCGGAAAAATGATTACCGGAATGTCAGTCTGCTGTTTGAGTGCCTGTATGGTGTAATGAATATTGCCATGCGTAATAACCCTGCCACCTACAAAAAAATAATTCACCTCATTTTACTTCGCGTATTTACAAATGTTGCTGAGCTGATCTGCTTCTGCTTTGTCAGGATCAATCAACACAGCCAACTGCCTGATGCCCTTCTTAAACTTCTTCAGTATTTGATTATTATAAATCATTTGTCAATCGCATTGGCTTTTAAAAGTCCGTTATCTATAGAATAATGAATATCAAAATCAGTGGTTTTATTATCCAGAATCAGTTGACCTTGTACGTTACCTTCCTGTTTAAGGTTAAAGGGTAAAATGCGAAGATTGGTCTTAAAGTCAAGTGATTTTTTACCATAAATCTTATACATCACTTCCTTGGCACTCCAAACCACAAATGTTTTGTGCAAACGCTCATCGTCTTTTCCCTCTATCATTTCATCATCTCTTAAAAACTTGGTGCTGATTTTTTCAATTCTTTCATTAATTATTTCCATATCAAAGCCGCAGTTTGAATGCTTATGATACATCACCCCCACATAACCGTGTGAATGTGATATGGAAACAAAACCTTCGGGTTCGGTTAAAAAGGGTTTGCCATATTCATCATATCTGATTTCAAACCTCCTGTCAGGCAGCATTTCATGTAAAATCAACCGCACGGCATACCATTCGCATATTCTGCGCTGATGACTGTAATGAGGCGGAATCTGATATGATCCGTAGTAATTCAACATCTGCTTCAACATGCCTGAATTTTCATCCAGGTGCCAAATGCCTATGCTGCTCTTATCGTTCTTAATTATTTCTGTTAAAGGCATGTTAACTGCTTTGCCGTTAGCTCTTTATTTTGTAAATTTGCGCAAAATTTCAAATAATAAATTATATATCTTAAAAAAATGTCAACAGCAACAGAAACAAAGTTGAAATACAAAGTAAAAGATATTTCACTTGCAGAATGGGGACGCAAAGAAATTAAACTGGCTGAAGCAGAAATGCCGGGACTAATGTCGCTCCGTGAGGAATATGGAAAACAAAAACCATTGAAAGGCGCACGCATCGCAGGCTGCCTCCACATGACCATTCAAACCGCAGTATTAATTGAAACATTGAAGGAACTGGGTGCAGAAGTTACCTGGAGTTCATGTAACATTTTTTCCACTCAGGATCATGCTGCCGCTGCCATAGCTGCTGCAGGAATTCCAGTTTACGCCTGGAAAGGTATGAACAACGAAGAGTTTGACTGGTGTATTGAGCAAACACTGTTTGCTTTTGAAGGTGGACAACCTTTGAATATGATACTTGATGATGGTGGTGACCTTACCAACATGGTGTTCGACAAATATCCTGAACTGATTAAGAACATAAAAGGACTGAGTGAAGAAACCACTACCGGTGTTCACCGTCTGTATGAGCGTATGAATAAAGGTACACTTCCTATTCCTGCAATCAATGTGAACGATTCAGTAACAAAATCTAAATTCGACAACAAATATGGATGCCGCGAATCATTACAGGATGCTATTCGCAGAGCTACCGACCTGATGCTTGCAGGAAAAGTTGCTGTAGTTGCAGGTTATGGTGATGTTGGAAAAGGTTCTGCTGAATCGCTGAGCAGCGCAGGTGTTCGTGTAATTGTTACTGAAATTGATCCTATCTGCGCATTGCAGGCTGCTATGGAAGGTTATGAAGTAAAAACCATGGACAATGCTGTTAAAGAAGCTGACATTATTGTTACAGCTACAGGTAATCACAACATCATTGTTGACCGTCATTTTAAAGCAATGAAACATAATGCTGTGCTTTGCAACATTGGTCACTTCGATAATGAGATTGACATGGCATGGCTGAATAAAAACTATGGCAAAACAAAAGATACCATCAAACCTCAGGTTGATAAATATACCATTGACGGAAAAGACATCATTGTACTTGCCGAAGGCCGTTTGGTGAATCTGGGCTGTGCAACAGGTCACCCGTCTTTTGTGATGAGTAATTCTTTCACCAATCAGACTCTTGCTCAGTTAGAACTTTGGAATCATTCAGATAAATATGAAAACAAAGTTTATACATTGCCTAAACATCTGGATGAGAAAGTTGCACGTTTGCACCTGAGTAAAATTGGTGTGGAACTTGAAACACTTACTCCAAGTCAGGCTGAATACATTGGTGTTAAAGTTGAAGGTCCGTTTAAGCCTGAATATTATCGCTATTAATTTAATCAGGGCATATACAAAAGAGGCTGCTTTTTAAAGGCAGCCTCTTTTATTTTAAACAAAACGCTTGTCATCCAAAATCAAGGCTTCCCTGACTATTATTTTTTTGTACTGTTTTCTTTTTAACCGGTGCTGGCATTTCTCTTACCTCAAGCATATTATCTTCTAATGGAACCAACATGGCATCTGCTTCAACAGATGTTGTGTTTACATCAAGCCACCGCTTTAGTTTTTCTTCTGTTAACACCACCGGCATTCTGTCGTGAAAAGGTTTTACTTCCTTATTGGGTTCGGTAGTGATGATGGCAAAAGTTTTTATAATCTCTCCGGTTTCAGGATTGGCCCAGTGATTATAAATGCCGGCAATATTCATTGGTTTGTTCCCCTTATGCTTAAAAAAATAATTTTTACCTGTGGCTCTGTCTTTTTCATAAAAACCTGTTGCACACACCACACATCTTTGTTTTTTCAGCCATACTTTTTTCCACGTTGGCTTACCGTTCAGCGAATCAGCTCTGGCATTAAAATTCAGTGCTGACTGCCTGATTTCTTTTGCCCATGAAGGCAGAAAACCAAAAAAATAAAATTCCTGGGTTTGTGATTCAATCGGAATAACCACTACCTCTGCTCCCGGAAATACACTCCATGGTTCAAGATCAGCTTCAGAAGAAATAATTTTCTTTTCAAAAGGCGTAACAGAAGACATCGTTTCCTCTTTGCCAATATCTCGGATGCTCCTTTTTATTCCTGCTCGTGTCAGCGCTTCGTAATTATAACACATGCTGTAAAATTAACATTTAAATTTTCTCCTTCACTAACATCTTATCCAATATTTATTTGAAATTTAAACTTATTTTTACCTACTTAAAATCGAACTTTCAATTCCGCAATAAAATGAAAGCAATAAAATTTCTCACGCTGTTATTCTCATTGGTTTTTCTGAACCTAAACATGCAGGCACAGTCTGTAACCGACAGCATACATGTGGCACACTATTCAATTTCTATTGACACCGTTGCATACAGTCAGCAAACCATCAGAGCCAACACCACACTTCAGATTGTTTCTAAAATGAACAATATTTCAACAGTATCACTGGATCTGCTGGTGATGAATATTGACTCTGTATTTAATACTTCAGGTACGCTCAACTATTCTTACAACGATACCACACTTGTTGTGCAACTGAGCAATCCTGTTAGCACTGGCGATACTTTAGAATTTACGGTAGCTTATAACGGCCATCCGCAAAAAGATGCTTCTGGTTTCGGAGGGTTTTATTTTTCTCCTACCATGGCTTTTAATATGGGAGTTGGTTTTGCTGCCATTCCACATAATCTGGGAAAAGTTTGGTTTCCCTGTGTGGATGTATTTGATGATAAAGGCGCTTACGATTTTCATATACGAACGCTTTCAAATCACAAAGCATATTGTAATGGCTTTTTGAATGATTCTATCATTCACAGCGATGGCACCACCACCTGGCACTGGATAATGAACGATCCTATACCCACCTACCTTGCCTGTTTGGTTACCGGTCCTTACATTTCATGGACACGCAATTATTCAGGTATTCCGATTGAAATTGCAGCACTGCCTGCCGACACTGCTAATGTATCGGCAACATTTATAAACCTTCCTGCTGCTATCAACACCTTTGTGGATTATTACGGGCCATATCCGTTTAATAAAATTGGTTATTCACTGGTGAATTTCACTGCAGGCGCCATGGAACATGCTACCAATATTTCAATCGGACGTGCTTTCATCAACGGAACTTTGGGTTACGAAACATTATGGGCTCATGAACTTTCGCACATGTGGTGGGGCGACAAGGTTACCTGCAAAACCGATGCTGATATGTGGCTCAACGAGGGTTGGGCATCTTTCAATGAAGCACTTTTTACTCAGGCTTTGTATGGAAACACTGCTTACAAAAACTGGATCAGAACCAATCACCGCAAGGTATTGCAGTTTGCTCATATCAGCGATGGCTCCTATCTGGCTCTTAATGCCATTCCATCAGATTATACGTATGGTGCTACCGCCTATCAGAAAGGTGCTGATATTGTTCATACCCTCAGAAACTATCTGGGCGACTCATTATTTAAAGTTGGAACACAACATTACCTCGACTCATTTGCTTATGGAAATGCTTCGAGTGCCGACCTGCGCGATGCACTTACTTCTGCAACAGGAATAAACATGAACCGGTTTTTTGATGATTGGATTTTTACGCCCGGATTTCCACATTTTTCAATTGATTCAGTAGTGTATTTTCCCGGAGGGCTTGATCACTATTTTGTTTATACCCGTCAACGCTCAAAAGGAAATCTGCATGTATATAAAATGCCTGTTGATATTACTTTCAGCAATGGAATAACCGACACAACAGTGACTGTAGTTATTGATTCTGCTACCAATATGTTTCACATACCTTTAATCATAGCAAATGCTACCTGGGTATCATTGGACAGAAATGAAAAAATAAGTGATGCAATAACTGATTTTGAAATAACACCAACAACCACAGGCAATCAGAATATGTCCGAAACAAACTCTTCTCTGAATGTTCAGAATTTAAGTTCCACTCCTTCCACCATCAGAATAGAACATAACTGGGTGGCTCCTGACGGCTTCAAACAAAGTAATCCCGGAATCAGACTGAGCGATTATCACTACTGGAAGGTGGACGGAATCATTAATCCGGGTTTCTTGAGTAAAATTACATTTCAATACAATGGCTCTTTAAGTACTTCATCAGGTTATCTTGATAATACACTTATTACAGGAACAGAGGACAGTTTAGTATTGCTCTATCGCCCTTCTGTTGCCAATGACTGGCAAATCATCAACGCTAATCACAATATAGGTTCCGCTTTTGACAAAATAGGAAGTTATACTGTTGACACTATGCTGATTGGAGAATATGCTCTGGGTTACAGAGATTATACTGTAAGTATAAACAATGTTAGTCCTAAAAAAAATATACTTTCCGTACAGCCAAATCCGGCTTACGATACCTGTAGGATTAACGCAGAGTTGATGAAAAATGAAGTTGGTGTTTTAATTTTACTGGACGTAAGAGGACGAGAAATCAGGAAATGGAAAATTGATGCGAAAAACAGCGTTGTAATTGATTGTACTTCACTTAAAAACGGAGAATATGTTGTACAGTTGTTATCGCAAAAAAAGCTATTAGATTCAGCCAAAATAATTATTCACAAATGAAATAATTTAAATCATTAAATTAAAAAGCATTTTTTATATTTGCGTTTCGAAAATTAAAAATCAAATAAACATGAGGAAAATTTTACTTACAGTTGTTGCAGCAGTCTTCTCGCTGACAACTCAGGCGCAGACATGGGTTAATCAAAACCTGATGCTGACTGCTTATGACGGTTATATGTTCGACATAGAAACCGTAGATGCAAACGTTGCATGGGGTGCATTATGGAATGGCACTACAGGTGCAGCAACTCCCTACACTGCCGATTATGCCAGAACAATTGACGGAGGTACTACCTGGACAATAGGAACAGTTACCGCTACTGCAGGTTTGGTAATTTCTAACATCTGGCCAATTGATGCCAACACTTGTTATGTTGCAATGTGCGATGTAAATGCAGGCGGTGGAGCAATCTACAAAACTACCGATGGCGGTGCTACCTGGACACCAAGTTCTACAGCAGCTATGTATTCACAATCTACATCGTTTTGTAATGTAGTGTACTTTGCTGATGCTCAAAATGGTTTTGCACAAGGTGATCCTGTTGGAACCGGTGCAAACAAACGCTATGAACTTTGGACAACCGCAGATGGTGGTGCTAACTGGACACAAGTACCTGTTGCAAACATTCCTGCTCTCACCAATGCCGGTGAATATGGTATTACTAATTTGTTTTCTGCTATTGGAGACGACATTTGGTTTGCTACTACCTATGGAGATGTATATCACTCTTCTGACAAAGGATTAAACTGGACAAAAAGTGCAACCGGTTTACCTTCAAATGTAAACTCAGGAAACCGTCAGGATATTTCAAATATTGCATTCAGCGATGCTATGCATGGAATGGTTGTACAGGTTAATTCAACAGGTTATTTAATCAAAGCCACTTCTGACGGGGGTGCAACATGGACAAGTGTTACTCCTGTAGGTACTTTCTATCCGGGTGAAATTTCCGGTGTACCCGGTACATCTGTATTTGTTTGCGGTTCTTCTAATGCAACTTACGGATATGCTTCTGCCTTCAGTACAGATTATGGTGTAACATGGACTGATATTGATAACAGCGCATCTCACACTTCATTCTCTTTCGTTAATGATTCAACAGGTTTTGGTGGTGAATTTATTGCTGCCGGAAACGTAGGTGGTGCATGGAAATTTTCAGGACATCTTGCACCGGCTGCTACTGTATCTTGTGGTGATCCTACTATCAGCAGTGGAATAACAACCGTTAATAACGCAGTTATATGTTTCGACAGTACTATGGTTGCTACTACCAATGGAATCCTTGCGCCAACAGTTGGTACTGTACATGGATTCAGCCTGATTGTTTCAAGTGGTGACATCAGTGGTAATACAGATCCTAACTCTACCGGATTGGTTTTAGGTGGAACAGGAACTATACCTGCCACTTCAGGAACAAGTTCCACTTCTTTGCCTAACGATGGTACAATTTTCCCTGCAGGAGTTTATTATCTTACTCCAATTGTATATGGTAATGCAACCGGCACAGGAAGTATCTTCAACTTAACACTTGATCCTAACTGTACTTACACGGGTAACTCTGTAATGGTAACTTTATTGGCACAGGGTGTAGCTTGTCCTACTTCAGTTAAAAATCTTGATAATACCACTTTTGCTGTAACAGGAATTTATCCTGTTCCTGTTAAGAACACTCTTAACATGATGGTTGAATCTCAAAAATCATTAGTGGCAGAAGTTACTGTTAAAGATGTAACAGGTCGTGTAATAAGCAACCAGACATTTACAGTACAGAATGGTCAGAATACTGTTTCTGTTGATGTTAACTCATTGTCTGCAGGCATCTACACTGTAACCGTAAACAACGGAAATGAACAAGTAACTAAGAAATTTGTGAAAGAATAATTCCGTTTCAAATTATTTAAAAAGGCTGTCCTTTCGAGGCAGCCTTTTTTATTTTATCCTTACAAGTTTTTTGTTTATCTCAGTAGAGTTTCCAATTTGAATATTCAAACTATAAATTCCATCAGTCAATTGAGAAGTATCTATTTTTAATCTATCACTATTACATTTTTTGCGGAATAAAACCTGTCCGGTAATATCAGTAAGCTTAATTTGATATGATACCTGTTTTGAAAAATGAACTGTAACATAATCAGCAAAAGGATTTGGATAAACCTGAATATTGTCTTCTGATAAAAATGGTATTAAATAACCTGTTGGACTAAAACTATATTTAGCAAAATAACCATCACGCGAGCCTGCGCTGTTAAGAAAATTTATTCCACTTGCAGGATTAAAATCAACAGATTGCTCAAATCCGCCTGCTATGTAAATAGCATTTTCTCTATCAACAATAAAATTCCTGGTAAAATCAAATCCTGAACTCCCACACCTGAAAGCATTCATATAATTACCGTTGCTATCATAATGGGCTACAAATAAATCTGCCAATCCACTCGAATTAAGTGATGCAATGGTGACGTCAGGGTCAAAGTCTGCTGTGTTGGAAAAATAACCTGTAAACAAAAGTGTGTTATCCTTCAGTTCACGAAATGCATATCCTAAATCCATTCCACTTCCACCTACACGTTTAGCAAAAATAAAATTACCTGAACTTGTATATTTTGCAAAATACGCATCATAAGTTCCTTGCGATAACAATGCCGATGTATCAATGCCCGGATCAAAATCTGTGTATCCGCTAAACATTCCACATGTGAGAATATTATTGTTGTAATCCATGCTGATTCCGAAAGGAATACACCCCTTAATAGCAAACGCCCATGAGTAACTTCCCATGCTGCTATAAGAAGCTACAAAAGCAGTCGTTCCAACTCCATAAAGTGTGTCCGTATTATTTATAACGAGTGTATCATTAAAAGTACCCGTAACATAGGTAAAACCATTAACATCAGCAGTAATATTATATGCATATTCATTTCCATAGCCTCCGATTTGTGAAACCCAAAGCAAATTTCCTATTGGAGTAAATTTACCTAATGCCACATCTGTATGCCCATTACCATAAAGCCCTGACTGAGTTAAGCCATTATCCAAATACGCACTGTCAGCAAAAGCACCTGTAAACAATATCAAATAGTTTTTATAATCTATCCTGTAAATAATATCATTACTGCTTCCACCCATTCCTCTTGCCCAAATGAGCGTGCCTGTAGAATCATACTTAGCAATAAATCCATCCTGGCTTCCACGGTTGCTCAATAAATAAGTTTGCCCATTCGGATTAAAATCAGCGCCTGTATCAAATACACCACAGATGTAAATGTTGCCATATTCATCAACTGCAGGGTCTGCGTAAGTTAGTTCCTCACCTGCACCTCCTATGGCGATTGCCCATAAATAATTACCTGCACTGTCATAACGTGCTAGAAAAATATCATTCCCTCCGCTGCTCGTCAGGTTATGTGTTGCTGCCGAAGGATCAAAATCGGCAGTACCCGAAAAATACCCGCTGACAATAATATTACTGCTGCTGTCAACGGCAATCCCCATAGCATTCTCAAACTGCGTTCCTCCCACCCTTTTCGCAAAGTTGAATGTCTGTCCGCAGGAAATAACCGGGACTAAGAATATTATACAGGCTATCAGCTTATTCATAGTAATCTGTTGATACAAAGTAACACAATAATCTCAATTCTTTACTACTGCTTTAGAATCATTGGGTATGTTCAATAAAAAAGCGCCTCTTAGTGAGGCGCTAATCATATCAATTAATAAACTTTATAATTGCTTTTCAACTATAACTTCAATATCACAATCATTAATACGGACTTTCTAATCCCTTTTCGTGTTTTGTTTGCTTGAAATCATCTTTGGTTACTGCATCTTTTTTGCCGAGGTAACTCCACTTAATAGCTGCAGTATATTTATTGAATGTATTATTGATGTCTTTAAGCTTTGCACTATTAATTTTTTCAGTGAATGCATCATCCATTTTCCATGAGCCTGCAGCTTCACTTTTTCCCAATGCACCTGACTGAGCTTCTGATGTTTCCAATTTCTGATAATAATTAGTAAGGAATTTCTGACGCATATCCTTCAATTCCTTCTCTGTAAATCCATTTTTCTTTACAGAATCAATTATAGCAACCATCACATTCAGAGCCGCCTTTGGATCGGTAGTGGTGATATAAACGTATGAGTAAGGAGATGTTATAGCTCCGCTGTTATAACCTGCAGCAGGAGCATAAGACAAACTTCTTTTTGTTCTGAGCTCTACAAAAAAACGGTCATATAACATTCTCATGGCAAGACTGATTTGAACACCTTCATCAGAATTAAGGGATGGGGCACTCATAATTCCCATTAAATAATTTGTAGCTATATCACGATCTATAATTTCTACACTTCCTTTAGTAATCAATAATTTATTTTCCACTTTAGGCTGTGTGCCAATTGGCAGTTTTGACAATGACTCTCGAACACGAACTATAATATCATTCTCTGAAAGATCACCTACTACAACGAGATATGCACGTCCTTTAGTTACTATACTTTTGTAATACTTAGATACATCATCCAATGTAAGTTTTTCAATACTTGCAACGGAACCATCGGGCAGCTTGGCATAATTACGTCCCTGAAAAGTTGATTCCATTGCTATAATATTCAATGAACCATCTGCATCAGATTCTCTTTGTTTAGCACCTGAAAGTGCTTTCTCTTTTTCCAACTCAAATTCCTTAGCATCAAATGCAGGATTCATCACCGCATCTGCAAACAGATTCCATGATTCATTCCAGTATGGCTTCAGGCATGTCATGCTCAGATTTCCATAATCCAGAGAAGTCATTGATCCAAAACTTGTACCTATTTTTTCTGCAGCATCGTTAAAGGTGACTTTGTCCATTTTCTTAGTACCTCCGTTCATTGCAATAGCAAAAGCAAGTTCTTCAATACCTTCCTTATCTTTTGTATAATTAGCAGTTCCTCCTTTAATATACAGACGCACACTGATTACTTCTTTAGGTGTATGTCTGAATATTACTTTCAAACCGTCAACATTAATTTCTTTTGTTGATTGTGACAAAGCTGCTGTACTTATAAGTGCAGCTATCATCAGGGTGGTGATATATTTCAATTTCATCTGATTTCTGTATTAAAGTTATTTTAAAATATCTTCCGCACTATTAACTCCTAACTTCTCTTTAATAGTAGGAGAAAGTAATAACCCTGTTACTGAAGGTTTGTCTTTGATGTACTTGTCCACATAATCTTTAATGTCTGCACGGGTTACCTTCTTAATCATATCATTATAAGTAGTATAATAATCTATACTTGCAGATGCCCACCAAAAAGTAACCGTATGTACATAAGCCGAGGTTTTCTCTTTTGAATAAATATCGTCCATGATCAGCTTATTTTTAGCTGTTTCAAGTTGCTCGTCTGTAAAATAATCAGGAGCATCAAATCTCGAAATCTGTTGAAGCAGTTTACCATAGAAACTTTTTAGTTTCATTGGATTGGGCACTATAAACAATTGTATTGGCCCGGTATATTTACAGGTTTGATATCCGATAATTGCCTGCAAAGCATATCCGCTGTCAACTAATGATTTTTGAAACTCAGATGATGTTAAGCCCAAAATGGTACTGAACACATCAGCTGCATAAGTTGCCTTAAGATCATTTCGTGTGTCAGGCCCGTGAAATCCCATTGTCAGCATGGGCATTTTTGCATTTTTATCTACTGTTAAGAATTTAGTCTGCCCTACCAAAGGAGCAAATTCAGGAATAGGCCATTTCTGAAATGGGTCAAAATCGCATGGCTTCCAGTCTCCGAAAACAGTATTCGTTTTATTAAACACTTCATCATGATGCACATCACCTGCAATCACCAATATGGAGTTATTCGGATAGTAATACTTATCTTTAATTACATTCATTTTTTCTGCTGTAGCAGTTAGTATCACATCATGTAATCCGATAGGATTTTTACGATAATAATTTTGCCCCCACATCTGACGGTCAAAATCCTGAATCAGGAAGAATGCAGGATTAGATTCTGCTCTTTGAAATTCTCCGTCTACCACAGGGTTCTCATTTTTCATTTCCTGCTTTAAAAACAAAGGATAACGAATTGCATTATTCATAAATTCAAGCCCCTCATCTATCAACTTATTACTAAGTGTAAAGAAATAATTTACACGCTCGTTGGATGTGGTACCATTAAACGAAATACCTAACTCGTTTACACGCTCAAGAAATTTTTCCTGAGAAGGAATGGCTTTATTGGCTTTAAAAAACATGTGCTCATATAAATGTGACAATCCATTATATGCCGAATCTTCGGTGAATGAACCGTTTTTAACACATATTTCTATTGTTACCAATGGTACTGAATTGTCTTCAATAACCAACACCTCCAGGCCGTTAGGCAACTTTTTCATAAAGAAATTGGAAGGCAGATTTTTTTGTGCCATTGCTGATATCGAAAAACATATCAGGCAGACACCGGTGAGAATTTTCTTTAACATTTGTGATTTGATTTGAAGATTACAAATAAAGGAACTTAACGTTCGTTAAAAAGTTAAGATTAAGTTATGATTGTGAATAAAGTTTCTTATTCAGCCACTACAAATTTTTGGTTTGCAGTTATTACACCATCTCGGTGTGTCCTTACTAAATAAATCCCTTTGCTCAACTGACTGATTTCAATATTTACAGTACGGCTTCTCTCAGAATATGAGGTTTCATAAACCATTTTACCTGATAAATCGCAGATTGATATTTTATCAAATCCTCCTTCAGATTGTATTCTTAAAATAGATGTAGCAGGATTTGGATAAATTTGAACATTGTCTGTTGACGTTAAATCATCAACTCCCGTGAAAGTTAATACACTCGTATAGCGGGCCACTGCAAAATTATTCACTGCCCCTGAAGCATAAAATCCTGCAGCTACCATATATTTATTGGATGGTTGTACTGCAATTGCTGACACCCCTGAATTACCCGGAAATGATGTGAAATTAAAACCACTTCCATTATATAGCCAGTCTAATGTGCCTAATGTGTCCATTCGTAAAGTTAAGAAATTACTTACCCCTCCAATTGTGAATGACCCGGCACCAACAATATATTCATCTTGTGGTGCAATTGCACTTAAAATATCGATGCCCCCAAAATCGTTGAGTGAAACTCCATTGGCACCAAAACTATTATCAATGCTGCCATTACTTAAAAATCTCAAAACAACTGCATCAACATTGGTTGCTATCTGAGAGGTGCCACCCGCTACTACTCTGTTACTGCCATCAATGTAAATTGAATTTATTATTTCTGACTGAGTGAACATAGTATAAGTTGTAATACCGTTTGACCCGAATGTATTATCAATAAATCCGGCTGAATCATATCTCGCTAATGCGTATGCATTAGATGTTCGTCCGGCAACTACAATCTTTCTCGTACCGGGCTCGAGAGCCATTGCATTTATCTGATCCCATGTAGTGCCTAATGATGTACGCACTTTTCCTCCATTGGCGAAATATGGATCTATAGTGCCATTAGGATTATATCTTACCAGTGCAAAATCTCCGTTGTTAAGTGTATCGAAAGAAACACCTGCTAAAATTATTTTTCCATCATTGGGTTGTATGGCCATTGCGTATGCAGTATTGAAGCCCGGAACTATGGATGTTTGTGTCTTACCTCCGGAGCCAAAAGACGCATCAGGTTGCCCTGTATTGGTCAATCTTGCAACTGCAAAGTTAGTCTGCACCGGTGTCTGATAACTTCCTGCAACTACAATGTATCCATTGGACTGAATGCTTATAGCTCGTGCTACACTGTTGCCGGAACCAAATGAAATAGTAGTCTTTCCTCCAGTTCCGAATTGATTATCTAATGTGCCATTTGAATTATATCGGGCTATCGCAAACTGATTACTAGTTCCGTTACTGCTTTCCCCTGCAACTACAATTTTACCATCTGACTGTATAGCAACTGCTCTTGCAATACATGCATTACTGTTAAATGCTGTCATTACCTTGCCATTTACTCCAAATGTTGAGTCAAGTGTGCCGGGTAAATTAATTTGTGACCATGAAATTCTGGGCAAGGTCAACATTGCTGCTAAAGCAGATATTAGTATAACTCTGTTCATGAAAATAGATTTTATCCGCAAATATAGAATTTAAGTCAAAATATAATAATTTTTGAAAAGAGACTGGATATAAACTGATTGATAATACCATTTAAAAATAATCTCTTCTGAAATTGTCAATAAATTAACGTCTGTTTATACATTCCCTCATTCAATAAAATCTTACTTTTGAGCGATAAAAAATATTCAGATTTATTATGTCGCAAGTGGAATTAAAAATGCCCAAAATGGGCGAAAGTGTAGCAGAAGCCACCATTATTAAATGGTTAAAAAATGAAGGTGACCGCATTGAACAGGACGAACCTGTTTTAGAAATAGCAACCGATAAAGTAGATTCAGAAGTGCCGTCAACTGCTGCAGGAATACTCGTTAAACATCTTTTCAAAGAAGGCGATGTTGTTGCAGTTGGCGCAGCCATTGCTATAATCGGTGAATCTGCGAGCGATGTTCCTGCCAAAGTGGTAGCAGCACCATCAGCAAAAGCTGAACCTGTTGCAGCTCCTAAATCTGAACCTGCTATTTCAAAACCTATACAACATTCTACTACCTTAATTACTTCATCAGTCGGAAATCGTTTTTATTCACCTTTGGTTAAAACCATTGCTCAACAGGAAAATATTTCTGCTGCAGAGTTAGACACAATTACAGGCACAGGTGCCGAAGGTCGTGTTACAAAAAAAGACATACTTCAGTATCTGCAAAACAGAAATGATTCAAATGGAAAAGTTGCTGCCTCGCCTGCCCCTTCTCCGGCACCTACTCCATCTCAGACTGCCGCAAAACCTGCTGCTTCAATTGATGGTGATATAGAAATTATTGAAATGGATCGTATGCGAAAACTCATTGCCGATCACATGGTAATGTCAAAGCATACATCACCTCATGTGACTTCATTTGTTGAAGCTGATGTCACCAATATGGTAATGTGGAGAAATAAAATCAAAAATGATTTTGAGAAACGAGAGAAAGAAAAAATCACTTTCACCCCTCTTTTTATCGAAGCTGTCGTCAGAGCTATTAAAGATTTCCCAATGATTAACTGCTCATTGGATGGTACGCGTATTTTAGTAAAGAAAAATATAAATATCGGAATGGCTACTGCTCTGCCATCAGGAAATCTGATTGTGCCTGTGATTAAAAATGCCGACAGAATGAATCTGGTAGGATTAACAAAATCAGTAAATGATTTAAGCAATAGGGCACGGAAAAACAAACTGTCACCTGACGAAATCCAGGGAGGCACATTCACCTTAACCAATGTGGGTACTTTCGGCAATGTCATGGGAACTCCTATCATCAATCAACCCCAGGTAGCTATTTTGGCAACAGGTGCCATCAGAAAAAAACCTGCGGTAATTGAAACCGAATTCGGAGACACAATTGGCATAAGACACATGATGTTCCTCTCCTTATCTTATGATCACAGGATTGTGGATGGAAGCCTTGGCGGAAGCTTTGTTCGCAGAGTGGCTGACTATCTTGAACAATTTGACATTAACAGGAATGCTTTTTAAAATGAATTACAAAAAAATTTATGCAGCTTTTATTGTTGTTTCGTTTTGCGTAACTTGCTCCTTTGCGCAACAAACCAAAAAACCGACAAAAAAAGTTCAGTTATCTAAAGAACAAATAAGTTCTATTAAGAAAGAAGCAGCAGAATATTATAAAAGCGAAAATTATAAATCGGCACTTGAGCTTTATAAGCAATTGCAGGAAAGTGTTCCTGATGATGGTGAATTTAATTACCGGTTAGGTGTATGTTATCTCAATACAAATGTTAATAAAAAAGCGGCTGCAGAATATCTTGTAAAAGCTGCAGCTTCAAAAGATGCTCCTAAGGATGTGAACTTGCATCTTGGAAGAGCATTGCTGATACTTGAAGAACTGGATGATGCTGCCGATACTTATGAGAAATATAAAATTGATAATCATGGCAAGGTAAATCCAAAAGTTAATTTGGAAAATCAGGTTGAATGGTGCTATCATGCACGCGATTTGAAGAAAACTCCAATTGAAGTAACTTTTACCAATTTAGGGAAATTAGTAAATTCCATCAATAATGACTATCGCCCGGTTTGTAATCTCATTGGCGACAGAATTTATTTTTCATCCAACAGAAAAGGTAATACAGGTGCTATAGTAGATGGTTATGGTGAATTAATTTCTGACGGATATTTTACAAGCAAGGATACCGGCTTTGCAAAAGCAAAAAATCTTGGCCCAAGTATTAATGATATGTATTATGATGAACCTCTTCACTTAAACACCAATGGCGACAGGCTTTTGCTTTACAAAGAAGGAGGCTCTGCTGCTTCACCTCTTTACACCGCTGAATTAAATGGGAAATCTTTTAATAAAGCCGTTCCTGTACTGAAATTTCCTGCAGGTAAAATAGAAGGAGCATCCATGTCTTCCGATGGCAAGACAATTTATTTTTCTGCAGATTTAAAAGGTGGAAAAGGTGGAAAAGATATTTGGAAAACTACTTTAAATGATAAGGGTGTTTGGTCTGAACCGAAAAACCTTGGTGATGGTATCAACACAAAATATGATGAAGTGAATCCCTGGTTGTTTTTTGATGATCAAACATTGTTTTTTGCATCAGAAGGTCACAACAGCATGGGAGGTTTTGATATTTTTATGAGCACTCAACCCGATGCTGCCATGGAATGGAGCAAAGCTGCAAATCTTGGCTATCCTCTCAATAATACAGACGATAACAAGTATTTCAGTCTGACTGCTGATGGCAAAACAGGCTTTATTGCTGCTTCTACCGAGAATGGTATTGGTGAACTGGATCTGATAAAATTTGTAACTGCAAAACCAATAATTCAAACCAGCAGAGTGGTAACAAAAATTATTCTTCAAAAACCTGATGGTACTCCTGCACGTGATGCATTATGCTTATTGATAAAAAACGATACCGGTGAAAATATCGGACTTTATAAAGCAAACAGCGCAACGGGAATTATGATGGCATATCTTGCACCCGGAAATTATAAACTTAAAGTAAAAGGAGCAAAATCCGGAAGACTGGATGAGGATTTCACCATTACAGGAAATGAAAAGGATTTGCAATATATCCGCACTATAAAACTTAACCCTCTTATCAAAGACAAGAAATAATACGCGTAATGAAATTAAAACTGCACAGACCTTTAGTTACTTTCGACCTTGAAACAACAGGTGTTGTGGTTGGACTCGACCGTATTGTTGAATTAGGTGTTCTTAAAGTATTACCTGATGCTACTCAGTCAGTGAAAGTGTGGCGAATAAATCCTGAAATGCCTATACCTGCAGCTGCATCACGTGTTCATGGTATTTATGATGCTGACGTAGCCGATTGTCCTACCTTCAAAGATGTTGCTGCTGATATAAAGCAATATCTTACCAATGTTGACCTTGCAGGTTACAATTCCAATCGTTTTGATGTGCCAATGTTGGTGGATGAGTTTCTGCGTGCAGGAGTTGAGTTTGATATCCGAAATCATAAGTTGATAGATGTACAGCACATCTATCACAAAATGGAACCTCGTACTCTTTCAGCAGCATATAAATTTTATTGCCAGAGCGAACTTACCAATGCTCATAGTGCCGAAGGCGATATTAGAGCTACGTATGCAGTACTTGAAGCACAACTCGAAAAATATGACCAGCTTTTAAAACCGGATGTAAACGCTCTGCATGACTTTTGCAATAACTCTAACAATGTAGACCTTGCGGGACGCATTGTGTATGATGACCAGAAAAGAGAAATTTTTAATTTCGGAAAATATAAAGGCAGACTTGTTACTGAAGTTTTTAAAGCAGACCCCAGTTATTATGACTGGATGCTCAAAGGTGATTTTTCGAGAGATACAAAACAGGTAATTACAACTCTTCGGCTTAAAGAACGAAACCTTTAAAACACTTAGCTGTTTAATTATACAAATTCACTTAATTTATTTCTTAAATTCATATCTTTAGCCTGATGGAATTAGGCAATGCAAACCAAAAAACGGGTAAGACCTCTGAAAATAATTCATCCAGACAAAAAACAAAAGATGGATTAATCATAGATCTTGAAGCTGAAAAAAAAGAAATCAGCAAGCGTTACAGACATTTGCTTAAAGCATGCAAAGCTGACCTCGATAAAAATGATAAAAAATTAATACGCCTCGCTTTTGACACTGCCCTCGAAGCACATAAAGACACACGCAGAAAATCAGGCGAACCTTATATTTATCACCCCATCGCTGTTGCACAGATTGTAGCTGATGAAATCGGTTTGCGGTCTGCAATACCAGTAATTTGTGCATTGCTGCACGATACTGTAGAAGATACTTATATCACCCTCGAAGACATCAGATCTATGTTTGGCCCTGTTGCCGAAAAAATTATTGACGGTCTCACTAAAATTTCAGGAGTATTTGATCAGACAAGTTCTCTGCAGGCAGAAAATTTTCGTAAAATGCTTCTTACACTGAGTGATGATGTAAGAGTGATTCTGATAAAACTTGCTGACCGTTTGCATAACATGCGCACACTCGGCAGTATGTCACGCGACAAACAACTTAAAATAGCTTCTGAAACAGCTTATCTATATGCTCCTTTAGCTCACCGCTTGGGTTTTTATAACATCAAAACTGAATTAGATGACCTTGCTCTGAAATATACAGAACCCGAAGTTTTTAACAGCATTGCTGATAAACTTCAGGAATCCAAAAAAGAACGTGATAAATTTATTTCTGAATTTATTCAGCCTATAAAAGCTGAATTACTCAAACAAGGTTTTAAGTTTGAAGTGAAAGGACGACCAAAATCTATTTTCTCCATCTGGAATAAAATGAAAAAACAAGGCGTAACATTTGACGAAATTTACGACCTGTTTGCCATCAGAATCATAATTGACACTCCCCCTGAACATGAAAAAGCTGATTGCTGGAAAGTATATTCTATAGTTACTGACTCTTATGTACCAAATCCTGACAGGCTCCGCGACTGGATTTCTACACCAAAATCCAACGGCTATGAATCACTCCATACTACTGTGATGAGTGATAAAGGTAAATGGGTCGAAGTTCAAATCCGTTCTCAACGCATGAATGAAATAGCTGAAAAAGGGTTTGCTGCACACTGGAAATATAAAGAATCTGCTCAGGAAACTGCTTTGGACGAATGGCTCACCCGCATTCGTGAATTACTCGAAAATCCCGAAAACAATGCTCTTGATTTTGTGGATGATTTTAAGTTGAATTTATTTGCTGACGAAATTTTTGTTTTTACACCAAAAGGAGAATTAAGAACTCTGCCTGTAAACAGCACTGCCCTCGACTTTGCTTATGAAATTCACTCCGACATTGGAAGCCATTGCATCGGTGCAAAAATCAATCACAAACTAGTTCCTATTTCACATAAACTCAACAGTGGCGACCAAATTGAAATTCTTACTTCCGACAAACAATATCCTAAGGAGGACTGGTTAAGCTTTGTGGTAACTGCCAAAGCAAAAGGAAGGATTAAAGCAACTCTCAAAGAGGAGAAGAAACATTTGGCTGATCAGGGCAAAGAAATTTTTCAGCGTAAACTGAAACACCTGAAAATTCCTGACTCCGAAGTAAACATGAACGACATTCTTCTCTACTATAAACTTCCAAGTGCACTGGAGTTTTTTTACAGAGTAGCAATGGATGCAATTGATTTGAAACAACTGCGCGAAGCTGTTAGTTATAAAGACCAACGCCTGCGCAGCGAACGAAGGGAACCTACGCTCGAGGAAATTGTCCATAATATCAGAGGCTCCTCTGATATGCTGGTTATTGGTGAAAATCTCAGTAAAATAGATTACAAATTATCACCTTGCTGCAACCCGATTCCCGGTGATGATGTATTTGGTTTTATTACTATCAATGATGGAATAAAAATTCACAGAATCAATTGTCCTAATGCCATGCAACTGATGAGTAATTATGCTTACAGGATTGTAAAAGCCAAATGGACAGGCCAGGAACAATTATCTTTTCTTGTCGGTATCAGAATTACAGGAATGGATGATGTGGGTGTGGTGAACAACATTACTAAAATAATTTCAAGCGGATTAAAAGTAAACATGCGTTCCATTTCCATTGACAGCAACGAAGGATTATTTGAAGGAACTATCATGCTATTTGTTCACGATACTGAACACCTCACAAAACTGATGAAAAAACTATCTAACCTTCCGGGAATTCTAAGTGTCACTCGAATAAATTAATTGCATTATGTACATCCCTTTCGATCAACTCCATCCCAATGCCAAAATCTGGATTTATCAGTCCGACCGTAAACTCTCTGAAACAGAACAACGAGATTTAGCAAATCAGCTTACAGATTTTATTGACGAATGGACATCTCATAGCAATTTACTGAAAGCTTCATTCGCTATTAAACATGATTTTTTTATCATTCTTGCTGTTGACAATGATTACGCAATGGCAAGCGGATGTTCTATCGACAAATCGGTTCAGTTTATAAAATCAATTGGCAATAAAATTAATGTAGATTTTTTAAACAGACTGAATATCCTGACATTTAATGAAGGAAACTATTTCATGTATGACTTCAATTCAATAAAAGAAAAGTATAAAAACAAAAGCTTTCTTCCTGACACTAAAATTTTTAATAATCTTGTAGAGTTAAAATCTGATCTTGACAACAACTGGTTGATTGATTTAGAGTCTTCATGGTTAAAAGCATAACAAGTAATTAAACAATTTTAAAACAATGAATTTTATTCTCAAACTTATTATCACCACTTTGGCAGTTATATTGGTTTCATACATCCTGCCCGGTGTTCATGTTGACAGTATCATGACGGCTTTGATTGTAGCTTGTATTTTGGCTTTTCTCAACACCATCATAAAGCCTTTATTAGTCCTTTTTACTTTACCACTTACCATAATTACCCTTGGATTGTTTCTACTGGTGATAAATGCTATCATTATAATTCTGACAGATAAACTCGTAGATGGATTCGCTGTGAAAAACTTTGGTGTTGCTTTGCTTTTTTCTATCCTTCTTAGTATTACTACCTCTGTTTTGGAAATGCTATCAGGTAGCAATCGAAATAATCCATAAAAAAAGGAGGCTTTTCACCTCCCTTTTATATTTTTTAAAATCCCTCGCTTATTTACCTCCTAAGAACTTCGAAATCTTCTCAAAATACAAATTCTTGTCGGTAATAAAATTATCGTCATTTTTTGCTGAGTTTTTCACTACGTATGTTTCACTGATTCCTTTTATCTGTTTTACATCAGTAGGATTTATCAATGCATCCTGTGGCGAAACAATTACCATCAGCCCTTTCATACCTTTTGGTTTTTCCATGGCATACATAGGCTCATAATTTTTGTCAAAACCAAATGGCATAACCACATCCTTACCCAGTTTATCCTTTATTTTCTTTTTCATCACCTCAAGCCCAATCCACGGTCCATCAGCAATTACTTTCAAAGTTTCTGAACGGTTGGCCCCTACTCCTATTGACAAGCCGGCACCAATACCTCTACCATACAAATTAAATTTAGTTATTGCTCTTGACTTGCGCATATAATCTAAAACAGCATTCATATCTACAATAAATTGAGGATAAATAAACAAATCAGGATCTATCTTAAAATCACTGCTTGTTCCATAACCACGGTAATCATACATGGCCACATTATATCCCGCACTTAAAAATGAATTTGCTATCTCTATATTATCTGCCATATTGCCATCACCACTTCCACTCATCACAACCCAGTTAGTTGTTTTCTTCGGCAATTCAAACATCCATGCATTCAATATAGCACCGTCAGGAGTTTTTATCTTTTCTTCCTTATAAGTCATACCGTATTTGTCAGGCAAAACCTTATACTCTCTTGAGGGATTTAAAGCCTTTGTCGGACCAAACAGTATAAAACTTAATACTGAGCAAACTATTAATGATTTTTTTAACATAGTAATAAAATAAATTAAAGTTAATAAACCTCAAAGTTATAGTGTAACTCTGTTCCATAAATTATATTTTATCAATATTTACTCACAATCATCAAAAATTTAAACTCTTTACTTCTTACAGTCTTTCTCCTCAACTTTTAATAATTTCGGCCCGCTTTTCATTTAATTTCAACATTCCGTTCATGCGAAAAATATTAGTCCTCGGTGCTGGCAAGTCTTCTTACCATTTAATAAGTTATTTTCTTCAGAATGCATCATCTCAAAACTGGCAGATTACAGTTGCAGATGCTTCACTCGAATTAGCCACTTCTAAAACCAATAATCACCCTTCTACAAAAGCCGTTAGTTTAGATATCAGGAATGAAGATGAACGAAATTCATTTATTTCCGCTCATGACATTATTGTTTCGCTTTTGCCACCTGCACTGCACTACCTTGCTGCACTTACTTGTTTAAGTAATAATAAAAATCTGGTTACTGCTTCTTACGTATCACCTGAAATGCATACATTACATAATGATGCACAGAATAAAGGTCTCATTTTTCTGAATGAATGTGGTCTCGACCCCGGAATTGATCACATGTCTGCAATGAAAATTATTCATGATTTACAATCACAGGGCGCAGAAATCACTTCGTTTAAGTCCTATACCGGTGGTCTTATTTCTCCCGAATCTAATAATAACCCTTGGGGATATAAATTTACTTGGAATCCCAAAAATGTGATTCTTGCAGGTCAGGGAACAGCTACCTATACTCAAAATCACCAAACCAAATTCATTCCTTATCACCGTCTTTTTTCTCAAACAGAAAAAATAAATATTGAAGGTACAGGCGAATTTGAAGGTTATGCCAACAGAAATTCTAATACTTATTTAGAAACGTATAATTTACAAAAAACTGCAACTCTTCTTCGTGGCACACTCCGTTATCCCGGCTACTGCTCTGCATGGAATCTTTTTGTACATATAGGTATCACTGACGATAACTATCAGGTCAATAATCTCTCTTCTCTTACCTATCACGACTGGATTACCTCCTATTTTCCCGATTCAGATAAACCACTGTTAGAAGTACTTCAGGAAAAATTTCAGCATCTCAATCTTTCAACTCAGGATTGGAATCGAATTCAATGGACTGGTATTCTTGATAAAACACCTATACCTCTAAAAAATGGAACTCCTGCCGATATTCTCCTCAACCTGCTTCAGTCTAAATGGAAAATGCAACATGGTGATTTAGATTTGGTAGTTATGCAGCATTCTTTTGAATATACTCAAAACGGCAAAAAGCACTTTCACACATCATCACTAAGCGTGAAAGGCGAAAACGAAACTGCCACTGCAATGTCTAAAACAGTAGGCTTACCTTTGGCAATTGCCACAAAACTTATTCTTAATGAACACATAAAATCAAAAGGTGTTGTCATCCCTGTTCTTCCTGAAATTTACAATCCTGTTCTTGACGAACTTTCACAACTGGGAATTACTTTCCACAGCTAAATTCAAAATAGAAAAAAATGCAGCTGTAAAATGTACCAATAACTACATAATAAACTATACAATAAATAATACACTTACAATCGCTCCGGCAAATGAGTATAAAACTCCCGCGTCAATTGTATATACTCATCTGAATATTTCCCGTCCTGGCTCTGTATTGATAAGGTATCTGTCTTGATCTTTGATCGGACTTTACTAAATCGAAGCAACATTCGCTTTTCTGCTTTTCCAAACTTCGTTCTCACTCTGATTATTTCATTAACAAACAATCCTTGCCTTTCTCCTTCCTCTATTAATAAACCGCCTTCTTTTACCGGTAAAATCAACGAAAAACTACCATCAGTTGTAAGCAACTTTATAACTGCCTGTATCAACTCCACCATTGTTAATGTCTCATTAAAATGTCTTGCAACATTACGCTCTACAAAGCTTGACTTATGTGCATTCATGAAAAAGGGTGGATTACTAATAATTAAGTCATACTTCCTATTCGCAATATCAGCAAAAGTCTGAACAGAACATTGCTTCACATGCAATCTTTCTCTCCATTGTGATGCCTCAAAATTTTCCTTTGCATGCATATAAGCCTGCATATCTATATCTATTGCATCTATAACCGCCTGGCTTCTTTGTGCAACCATTAGCGCCAACAAGCCGGTGCCAGTTCCTATATCTAATATGTATTTAGCGCTGCTACATGCCACCCATGCCCCCAATCACACA